>Ga0207085_1076_pt1 | contig 14882 bp, 12 predicted proteins | sample Alteio_BWMinHeat_53_FD_153542 | JGI IMG/M metagenome (GOLD analysis project Ga0207085, IMG submission 153542) | Enriched cells from forest soil in Barre Woods Harvard Forest LTER site, Petersham, Massachusetts, United States -... | ecosystem: Environmental > Terrestrial > Soil > Temperate forest >...
TTTTGGAAACAAAGCACATTAAAATTAGCAGTCATATTGATCCCATATCAAACTCCACCTTCTCAGCAGTAATGTTAGAACTTGATGGATACAACAAGTGGATTTTGGATCATTATCACTCTTATCTTTCTTCCCCTCTTCTCGAAATTGGGCTTGGTCATGGTGCTTTTTATGGCTACCTTCCTGATCATATTGAAGACTATGTTGGACTTGATATTGATGAGGCCCTCGTGCACCATGCCAAACGCTCGTATCCTGACAACCAGTACCTGTGCCAAGACTTGGCTTCAGACACCTTTGTGTCCGGACTCGGCAATCAACAATTCCATTCCATTTTATGCTTCAATGTCTTAGAACATATTGAGAATCATGAAAAGGCTTTGAAAAACATGCTCGATGTCCTATCCCCTGAAGGTCATATACTCCTCTTTATTCCAGCCTTTCAAGCACTCTACACAGATCTTGACCATTTAGCAGGTCATTGTCGGCGCTACAGAATCGAGGAGCTTAAGCTCTTAGCAAATAAGTGTGGTGGTCAAATTGTTCATTGGTCATATTTTAATTTTCTGGGTGGCCTCGGGTGGTGGCTGAATCGATTCGTAACTCATAAATCTTTAAATGATGCTTCCTTGAATCGACAAATTCGATTGTTTAGCAAATTCCTTCTACCAATTTCAAAGTTTATTCAACCATTTACACAAAAATTCTTTGGTCAATCTTTATATGTTGTTTTAAAGAAAGGGTCATTATGATCAGCGTTGTTATTCCCGCCTATAATGAGGAAGATTCAATTCTCTTAACCATAGATCGAATTCAGCAAGTTTTTCGTGACATGCAGATCGATCAAGGGGAGATTGTTCTTGTTGATGATGGTTCTATTGATGAAACGCCGCTCCGTCTTAAAACGCTTGCGAACTTAAAAACCCTTAAAGTCGTACGCCACCCCCACAATCTTGGTTATGGAAGATCCTTGAAGGACGGAATCCGAGCTGCGACTTATGACACAATCATCATCACGGATGCGGATCTAACCTATCCTTTCGAAAAATTGCCCGATTTGTTAGCAGAATACGAAAAAGGTTATGATATGATTGTAGGCAAGCGTACGGGTAAATTTTATCGTGAATCCATCATTAAATCCCCTTTGAGAAAAGTCCTCAAATTTTTGGTAGAATTTACAGCCGGTCGAAGCATTCCAGACATTAACTCGGGGTTTCGCGTCTTTTCTAGGTCCACGGTTGAAAAATACTTCAAACACTTGTGTGATACATTTAGCTTCACCACTTCTATGACACTTGCTTATATGATGACAGGAAAGACTGTCTGTTATGTCGAGATTCCTTACCATGAAAGAAGCGGCCAAACAAAGGTTCGACTTTTTAGGGATTCATTGAGGACTCTTCAATATATCATTCAAGCCATAAACTACTATAATCCTCTTAAAATCTTTACCCTGCTTGCAATTGTTTGCTTTACGGGAGCTCTTTTCGGTTTTTTCCTATCCGCCTTTTTTGGTCTTAAAAGCGGCTTTTACCTTGGGATTGGGGGATTTTTAACCTGTATTATCATCTTTTGTTTTGGACTGGTTGCAGATCTGCTAAAACAAATTATGGATAAATAATCCAAAAACAATGAGTTTTTAGGGACATAAGTTGTTGTTATTACAAAATTATTTTTCCAATTTAGACAAATCTCTTCGCCCTCTCATATCTACAAAAGTAAATTATAAGATATTCCTGGCCTGTTGCTTATTAATTATCTGTGAATCGATTCCGTGGAGTTACAGATGGGCCGGTAACTTATCAATATCTCAAACATGGAATCTCCCCAGAGGGTTTTTTGCAGCCGTTGAGTATGGGGGACTATGGCCATTCGGGACAGAAAATTTATACTACTTGGGTCAAATACAAGCGTTTTTGGGTGTTGAGGGGGCAAGCATAAACCTTGGGAGTGGTTTCGAATTGCAAAGATCTTTATATGCATTCTTTGTAAAGTCCCTTTGGTTTCTACACCCGATACCCGCTGGTATTACAATTAATGTGACTTTATGGATGCTCATTTGTTTTTGTATGCAGTACATTATAAAAACATTTTCACCTTCCCCAACTGCCCAAGCCATTGGGGGCATTTTCGTTGCATCTGGTCAAGGTTTTTTGCATAGCGTTGGTGAAATAAGCCCTCACATTTTGGGTTATGGCGCCCATTATTTAATTTTTGCTTTAGCCTGCAGGCTTCGGATCTGGCAACGGACATTTGTCTTTGCGGACCACTTAATCGTGTATGCAACCATAGGCCTTTTGCAGCTTGGCTATGATTCTGCTTGGTTGATTTTGCCAATTCTTTTGCCCATATCCTTTTATTCCATATTTAAAGAAACATCGGCCATAAAGACGAAGTTATTTCGCCTCTTGAGTCTCTTAACAGTCTCCTTTATCCCTTCTCTTTCATTTAGTATGGCTACGAGTCTTCTTCTCAAAAAAGGTGGTGTGATTTATTTCCTTTTCCAAGACGTAAACAGTCTATTATCGTTTCTTAAAACCTACCCATTAGTTCTTGTAGAAGGAATATTATCCTATGGCCCCATTATTCTTTTAGGATATTTCCTTGCCATGGGCTTGGCCTTAAAGCAAAAAAACTACGGCATCCTTTATTTATGTCTTGCTTCATTTTTTCTTTTCCTTAGCTGCAGTTTTCTCATGATTCCCGTATCGGGGCGAGGATACGTGACTTTTTCATTTTCAGCTTCAATTCTTCTGATTGCGACATACGGCATCTATTCTTTGTGGGATCAACACTCACTCACAAAAAGAGCCTTTGTTATTTGTCTTCTTTTCTTATATGTATCTTTTAACAATAGCCCATTGTTGAGCTCATCTATGGGAAATAACTGGATTTTACAAGGATTTTCCGTGGGATACATAAACGTATTCCAACATTCTAACACCTATAGAAGTTTTGAGTGCGATGCCTTTAGCTAAAAAAACCTTCTCCTTATACCTGCTGATCCTGGTGGCAAATGCACTGGTCGCCTTCTATTTTTTTCTTCAACCCCTTTCCTATTTAAATTGGCATGATTTACTGAATATTATATATCAAGCGAAAGTAGAGCCTATTGCATCTGTAAAAAATAGCTTCAACAAATCTTTTCTTTTAGATATCAAAGTACTATTTTCTCGGGGCATTCTGTTGTTCCTTACTTTCTGGGTAAGTGTTTACATTCTTCTCCTCGTGAAATGGAAACCTAATGATATCTTCTTCAAACGATTATGCTTTTGTCTTTCGACTGTATTAATTATTGGGACAATTGGTATTTATGGTCATAGTCAGAAAAAATTAAAGACCTACACCCCTTTGTGGCCCACTAGTGCCCTATCTTTGCATGAAGGGGATGAGTTACAACAAAGCATCACTTTTACACGATTTGATGAGAAGTTTTTAGAGTTATTAAAAAGGACAGTAGCTGGAGAAATTAAGCTCTCTATCCAAAATGGCAATTCAGCAAATGATCATCAATTAAACGATCTTTCTCGCACTTATTATCAGCCAATTCTTATAATTGGGGAAATTCCTGTAGACATATCTAAATCAAATTATTTAGAAACCCACCATGCAGCTGAGTTATTAGAAAAAAAGAGCCTAATTTATAAATATAAGATGATTAGGGGTGGTTTTTTTTACTTATATGTAAGAGCTGCAGGAAAACCCATGACCTGTCGCGAGGATACCCTGACCCTCAATAACAATGCTATTCCTTTGTTAGATCAAGATAATCTTCTCGAATATCTTCCCCTGATTTTCCGTTTCGAAGAATTATCTGGCAAACCAATAATAGCTTTTTATTAATTCTGTGATATATTGAGGTCATTTTTAAGAATTACGAAACACGAAGCACTTATAGCACTTGAGGTACCCCAATGACAGCCCCTCTTCCTCCCCTTACCATAATACTTGCAAGTCCTCGAGGATTCTGTGCAGGCGTCGATCGTGCCATTCAAATTGTGGAACGCGCCATTGAAAAGCACGGGAGCCCCGTTTATGTCCGTCACGAAATTGTGCACAACCGATTTGTCGTAGAAAATCTCGAAGCAAAGGGAGCTATTTTTGTTAAAGAGTTGGACGAAGTCCCTGACGATCGACCCGTAGTATTTTCCGCTCACGGTGTCCCAAAAGCTGTACCCAATGCTGCCAAAGCCCGCTCCCTTTATTACTTAGACGCTACTTGCCCTTTGGTAAGCAAAGTCCATCGTGAAGTTGAGCATCATCAGGAATCAGGGCGTACAGTCATTTTAATCGGCCATGCAGGTCATCCAGAAGTTATTGGAACAATGGGCCAAGTCCCGGAAGGTTCAGTTGTCCTGGTTGAAACAGTGGACGATGTTAACAATCTCCCTTTTTCAAAAGATAATGCGCTCGCCCATGCTACCCAAACGACGCTTTCTGTCGATGAAGTCAAAGACATTATCCAAGCCTTGAAAGACCGCTATCCAAACATTCAAGGTCCTAAAAAAGAAGATCTATGTTATGCAACAACCAACCGTCAATTGGCTGTTAAGACCCTTGCGGATAAAGTGGACCGAATGATTGTGATTGGAGCTCCAAATTCCTCAAACTCCGTTCGTCTTGTTGAAACAGCCAAACTTCATGGATGTCCAGAGGCTCGCCTCTATCCGCGTGCTTCTGAAATTGATTGGTCCTGGCTTGAAGGGACCAAACGTCTTGGAATCAGTGCTGGTGCTTCTGCACCAGAAGTTTTGGTTGATGAACTCATTGAAGCTTGCCGTGGTCGATTTACCGTTACCTTAGAAGAAATTCGCGTGGTTGAAGAGAACATCCATTTCAACATCCCTAAAAGCTTGGCGTCTTAAGGGGGGTAAGCTGTAGATAGAATCAATATTTTTTACATCGCATATCAAAAAATTTTCCCCTATGATAGGAAAAATAATAGTGATGAAGTTGTTTTAAGGAAAATAAGAATGGTGGTAACAGCCTTGCGAAATGAAACTCAAACTCTCATAGATGTCTTAAAAACCCTACCAACGACTCTAACACCACGTTTAAAGGCTTATACAGACGGTGCTTGCAGTGGTAACCCCGGACCTGGGGGTTGGGGAGCCGTATTGCATTACCAAGGGCTGGAGCAAGATTTATCTGGTGGGGAGGCGCAAACCACAAACAATCGCATGGAGATGAGTGCGGCCATTGGGGTTCTTGAAGCGCTTCCGCATCCCGCCCACATCGACCTTTATACAGACAGTCAATATTTACGCGATGGGATTACGCTCTGGATGACCAACTGGAAGAAGAATGGATGGAGGACATCCGATAAAAAACCGGTAAAAAACAAAGATTTATGGTTACGTCTTGATGAACTGGCAGCCCAACATCAAGTTGTTTGGCACTGGATCAAAGGCCATAGTGGCCACCCGGAAAATGAGCGCGCGGATGCGCTTGCCCGCAATGCGATTATTGCCCAACACGTGAATAGGATGGGCTAAATAAACGAAGCATTAGCCTCCTTTATTTTCATGTCCTGTTGACAACGCCTATAAAGCGCTTTAGAAAAGAACAAAGTCCTTAACGGAGGGGTGGCCGAGCGGCTGAAGGCGGCGGTTTGCTAAACCGTTATACGGTTGAAAAGCCGTATCGAGGGTTCGAATCCCTCTCCCTCCGCCATTTATAAAAGGGGGCTTTATGCCCCTGTTATAAATGGCAAATGAAGCTTCGAACCCTCGATAAACATAATTTGGGTTCGGGCCGACCGCAGGGAGGCAACGCAATGAAGCGTAGCGACATGCGATAATCCCTCTCTTCCCTTACATTGAGACCTTATGCCCCTGTTATAAATGGCGAATGAAGCTTCGAACCCTCGATAAACATAATTTGAGTTCGGGCCGACCGCAGGGAGGCAACGCAATGGAGCGTAGCGACATGCGATAATCCCTCTCTTTTCTTTAAAGCATTACTCGAGTTCGGGCTGAAGCGAAGCTTCAAACCCGAACTATGGATTAAATTGATGCTATGTTTCCATTAAAAGGGCACAATTCCCACATTTCGTCCCAGAATTTTGTTAGCCGAGGGACGAGGCGTTACAAAATCTTAATATCCGGGATCTTTCGTTGTTGCAGTCAGGTGAAGCCTGGTCATTGTAAAATATCCTTGTTCCTTAAAAAACGGAAATACTGATGGATTGTATGTTCCAAACTGACTGAGAAGCAGTCATAAAGAAGAAGGAAGTTGCGTATCCGTTGATCGCAAAGGGTATGAGTTAAACCTTTATCTCTCATCCATAATTCAGGTTTCCTGCAACGTGCATATATACTCAAAAATACTTAAACATAACGATTTGTTAATTATTATATGCTCTAATAGAAGATGATCCACTTTATTTTGCCAATTTAAGGGAGTATTTTTAAAATGACGAAAACAAAATTTACTTATGCAAATCTTAAGGTTGCATTATTCGCAGCTGTATCCTTATTTTCCATCGATCAAACTAAAGCTGAGAACATCGATAATTTTTCTTTTTGTTTGAACACTTGTAAGGCGCCTCATTGTGATTCACCAAGCATTAAGGCAGACTGTAAAAAGAGATGTTCCGATGAGTGGAAACAGGTTGCAAAACTTGACTTAAGCAAAAACAATAAAGATTTTCGAATGGCAGCAAAAGATGAGAAAAAAAGAGATGCTATGTTGTATGAAAGCAGAATAGCGAAGTGCTTAGATGAAAAAGTAAAAGAAACACCCGCAGAGAAGCCCCTCATCCCAGCCGAACCAGCTACGGCAGCTAATAATACAAATACCATCACCTCAAAGGAGCTTTGTGAAGCTGCAATCAAACAAGAAATGCGTGCGTTGAGAAACGATCAAGCTGAATTGAAAATTCAAGAGGGCAATATGTCCGCTGCGCTTGACCATCTCAGTGCCGATGTGAAGAAAGATTAACTAAGTATAATCTTTTGATCTTAAAATACTTGCCGCAAAACTTGAGCATCAGGTTTTAGCGGCAAATATTTTAACTTTGAGAAATCCGTCAGTCCGCCAATTCTGATTGCGCCTTGATGGCTTCTGCTCTTTTTCGGCGATATTCTTCAATCTTGAGAAGTTTGTCATCAGGAACATAATCAACAAAGAGCTTCCCGTTGACATGGTCTGCTTCGTGTTGAATGATTCGGGCAAGGAATCCTTCGGCTTTACCTTCTACCAACTCACCCATAACCGTGTAAGCTTGATACTTTATGTTTTTATATCGATTAACGGGCCCCGCCATCTCAAGAACAGAAAAACACGCCTCATAATCTTCATGTTTGTCTTCCCCAATACCTTCATAGGACGGATTAATCCAAATCGTTTTATCCATCGTTTGAGTAAAATCAGGGCGCCATTTCATTAAATCAGGATTATAGGGAGCTGAAAAAACAATGATCTGTTTTCCAATGCCAATTTGAGGAGCCGCCAGACCAGCACAATTCTTTTCTTGGTCAAATTTTGCCTCAAGGATTTTGATGTCATTGAGATCTTCAGGTGTTAGGGGAAAGGACAGTTGTTTTGCTGGCGTGATGAGAACCTTAGGCTTTTGATTTTTTTCAATATTTATGGCTGAATACTCAGGCAAAGGATCACCAGAAACATAAGTACAAGAAGACAATGTTGTCACCATACATACACCTATTACTAAAAAGATGAAATAACGTATTACGCTTCTCAAATACCTTATTTATCCCCGATTTATCATTGAATTATATATTGCTTCATTTATGGAAATTTTAGCTTTTAATCGCATGCTCTTCACATAAAGTGTCGTCGCATCTTGGAAAACCAATTCTGCAAGCTTCTTTTCCATTTGCTCCCTTTTGTCCTTCAACGGCTTCGGGTTAAAAGGAAGGACTTTTTGCAACATGACAACTTGAATTCCACCGCCAGTCTGCTCTGGTGTTACCCCAAAAATTGCTTTGCCTGGAGCTAACTCAAACATCTCATTCACGAGTTGGGGAGTAAATTGTCTATGAATTTTTTCATTCTTCTCAGAGTCAACGCGACTTAAGGGATCCAACATTTTAATGGACAATTTTCGGCTCAAAGCCATACGAGATAGGTCTGAAACGGATCGCGCATCTTTGACAAGCTGTTGGGCCACCATCAAACTCAAATCTAGGCGCTTGTGCTCCATCCATGCTTTAGAAACTTTATCTTTAATTTCAGCAAAAGGAGGAACATGAGAAGGCTTAATCGCATCAACATGAACGATATAAGAGATTCCCTCTTTCGTATCAATCATGGAACTGTCCAATTTCTCAGCCAAAGAAAATGCTTGTTCGAGAATTTCTGACCGACCAACCTCAGGCAACACGAACTTATCATTCATATCTTTTCCAAATTTGGACGAAGCTTCAATAGCTTGTAGCTTAAAGTCATGATCTTTGGCAATTTCTGCCATCGTTGCTCCACCAGCCAAAGCATCTTCAATTTTGTTCTTCACTTCATAAATTTGATCATTGGCAAGCTGAGTTTTTAACTCCAACTCCAATTGTGGTCTTATTTCTACAATGGATTTTGTAAAGCTCGGCTCAATTTTAGATATGACATAAACCTGCCAGCCAAATGGCGTTGACACCGGCCCTGTCACTTGACCAAGCTCAGCCTCAAACAGTCGATCTGCAACCAAATCGGGCAGTTGCTGCTTTGTCACCAAGCCCAAATCTTTAAATTCAGCACCGAAATCCCTTGCAACGGCTGGAACAGGACGCCCCTTTTTCATGGATTCTACAGCTTTTTTTGCTGTTTCTTCCTCCTTGAAATTAACTTGTTTGATTTCTCTTTTTTCGGCCGTTTCAAATTCCGCTTTTCGACGCTCATATTCTTCCTGCAATTTGTCTTGCGTAATTGTTACCCTGTCTTTCAAAAGCTTAGGATCAATTTCTAACAATGTTATTTTTCGCATTTCGGGAAGGGTGAATTGAGCCTGATTCTCTTGATAAAATTTTTCCAAATCACTTTCTTTGGGCGAATCTTTCACAACCATCTTACTAAAAGGGACGGTCACAATGGCAAATACACGTTGCTCAAAGAATCCACGGAACAAAAGGTCAACATAAGTCTTTGGAAGCCGCATTCCAGCAAACAAAGCCCCAAAAAGCTGCTGCTGCTGCAAATCGTGGCGTACGTCCGCCACAAACTGACTTTCTGTGATATGATTTGTATGGAGCAAATAGTCGAAGGCTCGCTTATCGAAGGTACCTTGCTCGTTTAAAAAAGATGGTATGGTTTGGACGCGACGCCTTACAACTGCATCTGTTACAACCAAATGACGTTTCTTCAGGTCCTCTACAATCAAACTGTGATCAATTAATGAATCCAGAATCCTTTGAGGAATTCCCATTTCTTTAACTTGTTCAGAAGTGAGTTGCCCCTTAGATAGCTCTTGAGCCTTTGCCAACATACTTTGGAATCGTGCGTTAAATTCTTCTTGGGTAATATTAAGACCATCCACTGTCGCAACGGGGCGCATATTAACATAATTAAGGGCAATATCCGCAACGCCCCACATGCTAAAGCTAATCACAAGGAGCACAAAGAGGGCCTTAACATACCAACGACTAGATTGATCACGTAATTTTTGAAGCATAGATTCTTACAACTCATTCAATAGGCAGCTAATGTTAATTCGGTTTTTTATTGCCACCCACGCTTCGGTCGCATAAACTTGCGCGAAAAGCTGAAGAAGGATATAAAAAAGCTATCCATACTCTAATAAATGAATTCAGCAAATGCAATGGTTTTTGGCACGGCAAGTGAATATCTAGGAGGAAATCAATGAAAAAAATCATTGTTGCAAATTGGAAAATGAACGGTTCAATTGGCTTTATGAACACATTTATACCTGCTATTGCCCCAATTCTTACAAAAACATCCAATCAAATTATAATCTGCCCCCCTTTTCCGTATTTTTCCTCCCTCACCACAGCCTTAAAGGGAACAAAGGCTCAACTCGGGGCTCAAAATTGTCATACAGACCCTCAAGGGGCGTTTACGGGAGAAGTCAGCGCCCCCATGCTGGCTGACCTCGGTTGCCAAGCTGTTATTGTGGGACATTCTGAACGTCGCATTTTGTTTGAAGAAAGTGATGATCTTGTAAAGGCTAAAGCCGCTGCTATTCATGCAGCCGGGATGACCGCCATTATCTGTATTGGAGAAAACCTAACAACCCGCAAGTCAGGCCATGCTATAGATTCTGTTATCTTACAACTTCAAGCCAGTTTGCCTCCCTCAACAACATCACAAAACACCTTGATTGCTTATGAACCCATCTGGGCAATTGGCACAGGCTTGACGGCTTCTCTGCAAGAGATTACTGAGATGCACCATGCCCTTCATCAAACGACAAAAATACCGATCCCTTTGCTCTATGGGGGCTCCGTCACAGATCAAAATGCAAAGGACATTCTATCTTTACCTCATGTTGATGGCGTTCTTGTAGGGGGGGCCAGCTTGAAAGCAGAAGCTTTTTGTAAAATTGTTAGCGCCAGTTAAGCTGATATTTTATTTATAAGATTTAAAATGAAAATTTCATTAGTATATTTTATTGATTAGACCTTGACCTAACCCTATTCCACCCTATCTTAAATTTATGCCCCTTCGTATAACGGGTTCAACTCAGTCAAAGGAGGCCATAATGGATAAAGTGATTTATTCAATTTCCAAAAATGACATGCACAATTATATTTTGGAAAATGTTATGGAAAATAAATTTTATCAATTCAATGACATTTCTGAAATCATTGAGGTTTTTTCTGATACAGATATGCCTCAACTTTCCGGGTTTGAGAAAGGAAAAGTCTCAACTTCATCAAAAAATAAAATCGATATCCATAAGCGTGTTGTGAATACGCTCAATGAGCGTAAACCAAAGTATTTTTGGTCCACTGAACGCAGTAAATTTGACCATTTAGAAAAAGTATCGGTGAAAGAGGTCTTAAAACACATTAAAAAGAACATGAAGGGCTGGTAAGGCCATTTAGCAGCCTATTCCTTCTGAAAATAAGATCCGTTCGCCCTTCCTTCGGTTCTGCTTTTCAAGCTGAACCTGCAGAAGGAAGGGCAGACGGATAAAAGGAGCCGATTTAATCATTTCAAAAAAACTGTAAATTAATTTGCCGTCTCTTAACCGCACCTTAAGAGTTATTTTTCTATAATTGGGTATGAAAAAGAAAACCCTCAAAGCCAAGGAAGTTGGTATTCCCTTATTTTCTCTTCGGGCCGCTGATAAAGTGCCTCGAAAGCATCGCGCTGTCACGTTATTTGATCTGGGCTCTCATGCAAGAGCAAGTGAAGCTATGGGTTTTGGGTTGAAAATGCGCAGCAAGGGCTTTCACGTATTCGTTGTCGGCGAGGATCGCAGCGGACGCATGACAGCAACACTTGCTTATCTCAAGCAATATATTCAAAAATTACCCGCCCCTGCAGATTGGGTTTATCTGAATAACTTCGCATCACCTCACCGCCCCAAACCCTTTCGACTTCCCAATGGCAAAGGATGCCAATTAAAACAAGCAATGTTCGACCTCATTATGAGCCTCCATTCTGTTATGGGAAAAACGTTTTCTCACCCCCATTACACAAGCCAAATTGATGCCATGACCACGTCATTAGAGACACAAGTTCAAGAAGAACTTCAAGGGGTGCAAGAGTTTGCTCGAGCCAAAGGCTTGAGCATTGAAGAAAGCAGCGAAGGCTTCAGCATTCAGCTCATTGAGCCCCAAGAAAGTGGGAAAAAAGAAGATCTTCCCTATGTACCCAAAGATATTCAAGAAATTAAGGATCGGTTAAATCGGATTACAACTTCAGCGCATTTGGCAGGGCGCCAACTGACAGTTCAAATCAAGGAAGCTAAGAAAAACATAGCCTCCCAAGTCATAGAACCCCTTCTTCAACGGTTTCGCCAAGATTATGACAAGTACATCAAGGACTGGATTGATGAATTTGCAGAGGACATCCTGGAGCATGTGGAAGATCTCTTGACTGAAGATCCTGAAACTCAGTCTAAGCTATCCACTTCTATAGAAGAGCGCTATAGCGTTAATCTCTTGATTAACAATAAAGGAATTAACTACCCAGAAGTTGTTCTTGAGCCTTCTCCCACTTATGAAAATTTGTTTGGGTCCATTAAATACCGCACCATGGTTGGGGGCGGAATGGAAACAAACTTTACAATGATTCGCGCTGGTGCCCTTCACCGTGCCAATGGGGGCATATTGATCTTACGAGCAGAGGCATTGGCTCAAGCTCCGGAGGTCTGGGAATCGTTGAAAGCTGCATTACGGGATCAACGCATTCGAATTGAAGAGCGCCATAGAGAATCCTCTTTACCGCTTCTGGATGCCCCTGAGCCCATGTCTATTCCCTTAGATGTGCAAGTCTTTCTGATTGGAGCACCCATGTGGTACTACTCTGTCTTCTTTCATGACCCAGATTTCAAAACTTATTTTAAAATAAAGGCTGAAATCGATCCCGATTTGCCTGTTACTCCCCATAATTTAACTGTTTACTCCAAACTTATTCAACAAGCCTCAATTTTACATACAGGGCAAGAAATTAACACTAAGGCAATAGAATATCTCATGGGATATAGTGCGCGTTGGGTAGGTCAACGAAATAAGTTGAACTCGAAATTTGAATTAATTGCAGATGTCTTGAGTGAAGCCGGAACGGTTGCTGCAGCTGCGCCTAATCGTAACTCTGACATGATCACCATTGAAGATATCAAAACAGTGATTCATGAACGACGCAAACGCACGAATCGCTTGGAAGATCGATCTCATGAAGACATTGAGTCTGGTCAAATTTTATTGGACACAACCGGTGCTGTGGTCGGACAAGTCAATGGTTTATCTGTCTTGTCAACCGGTGACCACCAGTATGGTTTGCCAAGTCGGATCAGCGCTCGCACTTACGCAGGAGAACTGGGTGTTGTTAACATTGAACGTCTCACAGAAATGAGTGGCCCCATTCAACAAAAAGGTGTCTTCATTTTGGATGGATTTTTGAATGGCATGTTTGCCCAGAAATTTCCTCTGTCTTGCGGATGTTCCCTTACCTTTGAACAAAACTATGGGGGTGTTGAAGGAGATAGCGCCTCACTCGCAGAACTCGTGGCTATCCTCTCCTCTCTTGCAGAAATACCCATTCGCCAAGACATTGCCATCACGGGATCAATCAATCAGTTTGGAGATGTTCAACCCGTCGGCGGCATCATTCATAAAATTGAAGGATTTTACCGTACCTGCAATCACAGAGGTTTAACAGGCACGCAAGGGGTCATCATTCCCAATACCAACATCGAGAATGTCATCTTGCGCGAAGAAGTTGCTGAGGCCATTGAAAGAGGTGAATTTACCATCTATCCAGTTTCCAACATTAAAGAGGCTTTAAAGATTTTAACTGGTCTTCCTGCCAAAACTATCTTCAAGGCAGTTGGCGTTAAACTCGCAGAATACCATAAGTCATTGGAAAAATTGAAGTAATCGCATCCAAATTCTTTAAGCCATCCTTAACTACTCAACCGTAACAGACTTTGCCAGGTTTCTGGGCTGATCAACATCAGTTCCCCGCAGAAGGGCTGCATGATAGGCCAAGAGTTGAAGAGGAATTGTATAAATAATGGGTGCAATGAATGCGTCCGTTGGGGGCAAGGCGAAGGTTGTAATTTTACCGCTTAAGGCTTGGATGGAGGCTTCGCAAGCTTCATCAGTGAAGCAAATCACAGAGGCTCCCCGGGCTAAGACTTCCTGCATGTTGGAAACCGTTTTCTCATACCATGAATCTTGAGGCGCCAGAACAATGACAGGGACATCCTCATCAATCAAAGCAATAGGACCGTGCTTCATTTCCCCTGCTGGATATCCTTCTGCATGAATGTAGGAAAGCTCTTTCAGCTTTAAAGCCCCTTCTAAAGCGATCGGATAGCTTGTCCCTCGCCCTAAATAGAGAGAGCTGTGCGCTAAACGGATTTGATTCGCCAAATCGTGAATTTTATCATCCTTTTGGAGGACTTTTACAATATGGGAAGGCACGGTAAATAAACTCTGAATAAGGGTTTTTTCTTGCGCCTCTGATAAAGTCCTTCGAGCACGCCCCGCTGCAATGGCTAAACAAGCCAATACCGTGAGCTGACACGTAAACGCTTTTGTGGACGCCACCCCAATCTCTGGCCAAGCTTGGGTCAAGATAACATTTTGAGCCTGACGGGCCATGGAGCTTTCCGGTGAATTCACAATCGCCAAAGTATGGTGGTGCTTTTCAAGGGCCAATTGAAGAGCGGATAATGTGTCAATGGTTTCTCCTGATTGCGAAATAAACAAGGCCACACCGCCGGGCGTTAAGTGTGGATCACGATATCGAAACTCAGACGCGATTTCCACATCAACAGGCAATTTTGCAAATTTCTCAAACCAATATTTGGCCGTCATGCCTGCGAGATACGCTGTCCCACACGCAATAATCGTCAAACGGGACGTTTGTGCCCACTCGAAAGACAGATTGGGTATATGAATCGTCCCCGTCGGCTGATCAACCAATGAATTCAGCGTATCCCCAATGGCAGTGGGCTGCTCAAATATTTCTTTCAACATATAGTGGCGATAGGAGCCTTTGCCGACCGTATCCCCGGACAGAACAGATAGCCGAATCGGACGTTCAACGCGCGTATCCGTGTGATCATATATTTCAGCGCCATCCTTGGTAAGGACAGCATAATCCCCTTCTTCTAGGTAACATAACTGCTGGGTCCAAGGCGCCAGAGCCAGTGCATCAGACCCAATCGTCATTTCTTGATCCCCGTACCCAATGACGAGAGGACTTCCCCGACGAGCCACAATCATGATATCCGC
>Ga0207085_1080_pt1 | contig 14503 bp, 14 predicted proteins | sample Alteio_BWMinHeat_53_FD_153542 | JGI IMG/M metagenome (GOLD analysis project Ga0207085, IMG submission 153542) | Enriched cells from forest soil in Barre Woods Harvard Forest LTER site, Petersham, Massachusetts, United States -... | ecosystem: Environmental > Terrestrial > Soil > Temperate forest >...
AGCAAATGAGAATAAAGGATTGGAGTTATGAAAAACTGGTTTAAAAAATTAACTCTCTCCACCCAATCTATGCAACATTCTCACGAATTAAAAGGGTTAAAATCTTTTTTCAAAGATTCCTGTTTTTGGTCATACACTCAGCAATCCGTCGCACGGGGAGTTGCCGCTGGATTAGCAGGCGCTGTCATTCCGGGTTTTCAAATATTTTATGCCGCCATTTTGGTGATTTTGTTACGAGGAAATTTACCTATTGCCCTACTTTCTACTTTCATTACTAACCCGGTAACGGTTGTCCCAATAACGTATTTTATTTATTTTATTGGCACCTTATTCGTAGGTGATGGGAAAGATAATTTTGTGCTGCAAAATTTCCAATGGGATTTTTCCAGTTTTCATGCATTTTGGTCTAGTATAAGTGCATGGATTTTCCAATTTGGAAAAGGTTTTCTCGTAGGTCTGCCGATTGCATCGCTATGTTTAGGTATTATTGGTTATTTTGGAACGCTTATCATTTGGAAAATAGCGATTTTATTATTTCATAAAAAAAAATCAAAATGAAACAAATGGCGTTTTTAGACAGGATTTTTCCAACTCAAGACTTTACTAAATTAATATTTTTCAATTACAATATACACATAATTATATTAAGAGTAACGTTATGTCCAACCCACGTCTGTTTTCCTCCCAAAATACATTAAGTTACTATTCAAATTCTCAAACGGTAGCTAATAAATCCTCGTCTTTAACGTCCGTTAAATACAAAACAAAAACCGGAAAACCGCCTATAAAACCTTATTCAAGATGCCTCTATCAAGATCCTAATACTGGCCAATTTTATTTACTTCCTATTGTAAATGAATCCGTACGCTCAGTTGCACGGACAATAGAACATTATCTCGAAAGAAATGCATTTCCCGCTATTGTTTCTGCACAAGATAATATTATATTAATAAAAACAGATGAAATAAAAAATTATCAACAACTCATAAAATTATTTTCAAAGGTGGTAATGCAATCCATTCTTAGTGATGCGGAAAAATCCCAACCTAGCAACCCAACGCCGCAATTTAGTAGACAACTTTTTTATGATGCAAGCAAAGGGCAATATTATCTATTACCCTACAAAAATGAACCCCTTGATAGAATAAAAAACTCTTTAAATTATTATTTAAAAAAAAATAATCTCAATGCAAGCGCTTCAGAGAATATAAAGTTTGATGCGGTTATAATTCATCTCCATAAATCAATATCACCTAAACAGATTGAAAATTTATTCATTAACCCACCTATACATAAGCTTCTTAGTGGAGAAAAGTATAACAATATCCTGCCTCAAAATAGAAAACTCTATTATGATTCTTTGATACAAAAGCTTTACATAACACCAACGAAATACGAGAAACTTGACTCACTAGCTCGCACAATGAAAAATTATTTACATAGCAATCAGTGCATTGATAATATCTATGCAAACCATGAACAGAACGTCATTTATATAGATTTAGTACCTAATGCCACTTTCGCTTGCATTGAAAGCTTTTTTGCAGACAAAATCATCTCCCAATCCATTAACCCTATAAAGTCGCCTGTTACTACTAGCGTGAATACGTCATCTCTCACTGCAAATTCAAATAAACGTAAATTTTCCTTAATCAATTCTAATTTTTTTCATGATGCCAGCACTGAGCTTAATTCAACCCCAAACAGCATACGCTCATTTCATGGAAATTTTATGCACCAACCTCTTCCCACAGTTGATCAGCCTATAGAAAATCCAACCCCGGGGAATAACCCACATACCATTTTTTATTCGGCAAATGCGATTTCAAATATGGGTAATCTTTTTACTAAAAATGATTTTGACGAATTCAATAAGGCTCAAGAAACATTTGGTGAAGCTTTGGAAAATTACAAAGACGATGAATTGCTTTATTCAACACCCGTTCTTACATAATCAATTTAAAGAAGCGTCTATCAAACCTAGAAGGGTGTTGAGATATTTTTTTCAAAACTGCTAAAGATTTCATGATTTTTCTTTACGAGAAATCATTGTCGCTGATGGTTAATCGGTTGGCATGGTAATAACTTTACTAATGCTGACATTAGACATTAATAGGTACTTTGGCAGGCTTATCGTTTGAAAAATACGACTGAGCCTTAATATTACTTTAATCTTTTTCAATTAACATTCATTTATAATACACACATAATTATATTGAGAGTACAGTTATGTCAAACGCACGTATAATCCCTTCTCCAAACACATTAAACGTAAATTCAAATTCACAAATTGGTGTTACTAATTCATCTTCTGTAACTTTACCTAAACGCCAAAACAAAACTGGCAAGAAATCCATAATGCCTCATACACGAAACCTTTATCAAGATCCCAATACAGGACAATTTTATGTTCTGCCTAATGAAAATGAATCACCCAGCAAGATTTCATATACGTTACGAGGTTATTTTGAAAAAAACCATCTCGCTGCTACCGTTCTAACAAAAAATAATATTATATTTATACATTTACATAACGTAACAGATGATTCCGCAATAAGAAAACTCTTTACAAATGTAGCAATGCAATCACTTATCATCGATGCCGAGAAATCAAAACCTAGTAAAGCATTTCCGGAAATTAATGAAAAAACTATTAATAGACAACTTTTCTATGATGCAAGCAAATTACAATATTATTTATTACCTAATGAAAATGAATCTCTCAATAAAGTAGCAAAATCTTTAAAATATTATCTAAAAAAAACTAATATCAACGCAAGCGCTTCAGAGAATGTGAATTTTGGTGCGGTTTTAATTCATCTTAATAAACCAACCCTACCTATAGAGCTTGTAAATTTATTCATTAACCAACCCATACATAAGCTGCTTAATGAGAAAGAGCGTGAACATATTCAGCCTCAAAATAGAAAACTATATTATGATTCTCACATAAAACAACTTTACATAGCACCAATGAAAAATGAGCAACTTCACTCAGTGGCTAACATGATAAGACGTTACTTAAATAAATATCAATTCATTGCTAAAATATCTGAAAACCATCAAAATAACGTCGTTTATATTGATTTAGCACCTAATGTCACTTTCGCTTATCTAGAAAGTTTCTTTGTAGATAAAATTATTTCACAATCAATTGATCCTGTAAGGCTCAATTGCGTTGCTATAAATATTACGGCCAACACTAGCATTACAACTTCTACTGCGACTTCTAATAAACGTAAATTTTCATTGATAAGTTCTAGCCTCTTTTCTAACCCTAATATTGCTCTTGATTTAACACCGGATAATACAGAGTCATTTTATAAAGATTCTATGCCCCAACAACTTCCTTCCGTTGATCCAACGGTAGCTGATCCGACGACCCTGAATAACCCAAATACAATTTTTTCTCCTTCAAATAACAATCATTCAACTTCAACTAATAGCTATCTTTTTACTCAGGATGATTTTGATGAATTCAATAAAATTCAACAAGAATTTAGTAAAGATTTAGAAAATTATAAAGACCATGATTTTTATTATTCAACACCTTTTCTTACTTGATAATCGTCAATCTTAATAAAGAGTTTTGAAATAGTTTTGTCTAAATTGCGGCACCAATAGCTTCAAGATTTTTCTTTTCGAGAAATCATGGTGGCTGATGCTTGATCCGTTGGCATGATAATAACTTCACTAATGTTGACATGTGGCGGGCAGCTAGCACAATACAAAACAGCATCAGCGACATCATTCGGAGTTAATGGTTCCATTCCCTCATATACAGCAGCGGCACGTTTTACATTGCCTTTAAATCGTACTGCACTAAAGTTGGTTTCCACAGCCCCAGGGTCCACGGTACTGACCCGAATTTTTGTGCCAAATAAATCTATACGTAACCCATTTGACAGCACATTCACAGCATATTTAGTAGCGCAATACACTGCCCCTTTTGGGTAAATCTGATGGCCCGCAATAGATCCAATGTTAATAATATGACCGGAATTTTTGGCCACCATTTGTGGCAAAACTGCTCTTGTTACATAGAGTAGCCCCTTAAAATTGGTATCAATCATATCTTCCCAATCTTGAACATTCCCCTCTTGTAAAAAATCTAGGCCCGCGGCTAGTCCCGCATTATTAACCAAAATATCAACTGCTTGCCATTGCTGCGGGAGTTCTTTTAAAGCATTTTTAACGGAAGCACATTGACGTACATCTAATTCAAACACATGAACTTCAGTTCCATATTGACTATATAATTCTTCTGCAATGGTTTTAAGCACTTCAATTCGACGTGCGCACAATAATAATTTAGCGCCCGCTTTAGCAAAGTACTCAGCACAAGCTCTGCCAATACCACTAGAAGCTCCGGTTATAAAAATAATTTTATCTTTCAGCATCGTATTCAAACTCCTCCGTTCAATTCTTTAATATAAAATACTAGGTAAATAAGCTCCCTGTGGCTGATTGTAAAGTCCTCTTGTCATGTGGACCATTGACATCACAATTTTTAAGCCATTCGCAAGACACCAGGTGAGTAAATCATGATTTGTCATTGGTAACAAAAATCCTGCTCCTTTGTATTCAGAAGTGGCCGCAATCAGAGCTTTTATATCGTCATTTGTTTCACCCACGGCATGCCCAAAAAATGAAACCTCAGATGCGTACCCAGTGATACGCCCCGCTCTTTCCACCACACTTGCTGTACCCTGTATGATTGCTTCACTCACTTCTTGTTGACGCTGACAGCCATGCACCATTTCACATAAATGACTAATTGCATCAAGATCTGAGGACTGCGCTTGGCGAACTTTAGTATTGGGCACAACCTCCTGAATACGTGGGCCTTGTAAAATAACCATAGGTGCCTGCACTTTAAATCCAATTTTTGAATAAAGAGATATTGAACGACCATGATGTGAAGCCGTATGCAATCGAATGTTTGGTCGACCTTGGGAGATTGCCCTATCCACCACATTTTGCATTAGTTGACGTCCGATACCCGTATTTTGCACAGTAGGATCTATCGAAATAGGCCCGATGCCAAGGATTGATCCTCGCTCATCGAGAAAATTACTTCCCACGATTTCTCCATTCCGCTCGGCAATCACAGAATAAAATCCGCTATTAGCAAGCATGCTAGAGATTATACTGACAGTTGGCTCTAGTTGTGGAAATTCAGAAGGAAAATGATGCTGATCAGCAATTGTCTTGAATGCAGAAAAACAAATTTTACCACAAGCAATGCCATCATTGACTGAACCTTCACGAAATTCAGTTTCTTTTTGATCATTTATTTTCATATTAGCTCCAAAGAGATATTATTTTACAAATGTTCCTAACGATAGCGTTGGTGGAGTTCCATTTTCACCTGCAAAGACTAATACAAATTCTACATCTTTCTTGCCATTATTTTCCCCGTAATGCCAAGTATTGACGGTTTCAGTCCATGCGTTACCTGCAATAAGCGTGACTTTTTTCACGTGCTTTTCATCGGCAAAACTACCATGTGAATCATCGGTTGAATACATGGTCAACTCTCCACTTATTACATATCCCGCGCCATTCATTGGATGCATATGGATAGGGGTTTTTGCACCTGGCACAATTTTGAATTTCAATACTCTAAATGCGGTTTTGCCAGACGCAAATCCTGGCAAGGAAGCACCATTCCAACTTTGAGTGGTTTCGAGAATTTGATCAATAGTCACGGGGTCCGCCTGTGCTTGGCCATAACTCAGAATTAAAGGTAAGAGAACAAGTGCTTTTGTAACTAAATTTTTCATGTTAGGCCTCTTTAATAAGTTAGTTAAACTAATATAGTAGAATAAGCGCTTACTTTTAAAAATGATAATCAATGGTATTAATAGCCATCATAAGCAATCCTTATTAAGCCTGAATTTGTATCCCCATAGCGGTCGCATTTAATACTGCCGCAATTCGCACGCAAGATTGAATGGCCAAACGACTAATCCCAGTTTTTGTAAGTTGTTCAGTATGGGCATCGATGCACAACCCGCATCCATTAATTACCGATACGGCTAAACAAAATAATTCATAATTCACTTTATCAATACCCGGGTTGCCAATCACATTCATGCGCAATTTAGCTGGAAGCGCAGAAAATGATTTATCACTAGTTAAATGAATAAATCGATAATAGATATTATTCATTGCCATAATAGTGACAGCAGATTTAGACGCATTAATTTCCGCGTCTGTCAAATACGGACTAACTTCAGACAAGATCGCAGCAATAACATTGGCATTTTTGGTGGCGTAAGCTGAGGCAAGTGCAACACCACCAATCTGATTCTTAATTAAATCTGGAGCCCCTTCTTCAGTTAAGATAGTTGATAAATTTAATTTAATATCTTTTGCGTGCTCAGATAATTGCTCTTTTAGCTGTTCAATACTCATGAGATTTCCCTCCTAAAATAGCTACTCTTAAGTAACCTGTAATGTTTTTTCACCTTTCTGCCAATTGCATGGGCAAAGTTCATCAGTTTGTAATGCATCTAAAACTCGCAATACTTCTCTAGGATTTCGCCCTACATTAAGATCGGTTACCATTACAAACCGAATAATACCTTGAGGATCAACAATAAACGTTGCTCGTTGTGAAACTCCCTCATTTTTATCTAAAATACCAAGGCTGTGAGTTAGTTCGCGTTTAACATCGGCTAACATAGGAAAAGGTAGATCCACTAACTCTTCTTTATGCTGTCGCCAAGCCAAATGAACAAATTCAGAATCCGTGCTAACGCCCAAAAGTATGGCATCCCTATCTGTAAAATCAGTGTTTAAGCGTCCAAACTCTGCAATTTCAGTGGGACAAACAAAAGTAAAATCTTTAGGCCAAAAGAAAAAAATTCGCCATTTACCTTGATGGGTTTGGTTATTTATATCCTTAAAAGCATCACTCAAACTTGACGAAATAACGGCTTTCACAGTAAATTCTGGGAAGACTTCACCTACTGTTAACATATTGATTTCTCCTACATTTATAGTCGATAAAGTAATAAAATAGCCGAAAAAGGTTGATAAGTATAATAGATCATTGTTATAGTATCGATAAGTTAAACTTATTATGGTGCAGATGATGAATACACGCGATCTTCAATATTTGGTTGCTCTAAGCGATCACCGTCATTTTGGAAGAGCAGCGGAAGCTTGTTTTGTGAGTCAACCTGCACTTAGTATGCAAATCAAGAAGCTAGAAGAAACCTTAGGCATAAAACTGTTAGAACGTAATAATAAATCCCTACTTCTAACCGAGGCAGGCATTGCGGTTACAGAACGTGCACGGGTCATTATTAATCAAGTTAGCGAAATGCGCGATCTAGCAAAATTGGCAAAAGACCCTTACAGTGGGGAGTTAAAAATTGGCATTATTCCCACCCTCGCCCCCTATCTCCTACCCTTAATCATCCCTTTTTTATCAAAAGAGTTTCCCAAAACCTCTTTTTATCTAATTGAAGAACAAACAGGAAACCTCATTGATAAATTAAAAAGCGGAAAACTAGATGCAGCATTTCTAGCGCTCCCTGTAATGGAGACAAGTTTTTCTACTTCATTATTATTTGAGGAAGAATTTTTATTAGCCGTTCCTAATAACCATCCTTTTGCAAAACGAAAAACAATTACGCAAAATGATCTCGACAAACAAAATGTACTGCTACTTGAAGAAGGACACTGTATGCGCGAGCAAACTCTTGCCGTATGCCACAAAATGAAGGCGACTGAAACGCAAAATTTTCGTGCTACGAGTTTAGAAACCTTACGCCATATGGTAGCTGCTGGCAGTGGAATCACTTTAATGCCTAAATTAGCCCAACAATTAAATGCGAATATATCCTACATCCCATTTGCCGCCCCCAAACCTGTGCGCTCAATTGGATTATGCTGGCGATTTTCAACAGCAAAAAATGTTTTACTTGAAGAGATGACAACACGCATTAGAAAAATAATGTCTCCACAAAAAATAAGGGTGGTGAGATAGTTAGGACATACTATCTGAACTGTACGACTTTATCATAACTCTCAATACATTTGTTAGGGCTTCTAATAATGATGAATCCATCCACTCAGAGTCAAAATAAAATATCTGCTATTCAAATGACTTCCACTGCATCCCTAGTAGAGAATCTGGCTATTGTTGAAACTTTGATGAATAAAGCAGTAGCTGAAGGCGCGAGCTTGATCGTTCTGCCCGAAATGTTTCCCATTGCAGGCATGGAAACCACCGACAAGATTAGAGTCAGTGAGCCTTTCGGCACGGGGCAAATTCAAGATTTTTTATCTCAGCAGGCACAGAAGAATAATTTGTGGATAGTAGGTGGCACCATCCCTTTAAAAACTGACAATCCAAATCAAATATCTGCTGCCTGTCTGGTCTACAATGATCAGGGAAAAGTGGTGGGACGTTACGATAAAATTCACTTATTTGATGTGGATATTAGTCAAACTGAATCTTATCGAGAATCAGCGACAACCCACCCGGGCTCTACCGTCACAGTGATCGATACGCCAGTTGGCAAGCTTGGATTGGCTGTTTGTTACGATATACGTTTTCCAGAGTTATTCCGCCGCTTATTCAATCTGGGAGCAGAGATATTTGCGATCCCTGCCGCTTTTACAGTGAGCACAGGTCAAGCTCACTGGGAGATTTTAGCTAGAAGTCGCGCTATTGAAAATTTTTGCTATGTTGTTGGTGCTTGCCAGACAGGGAAGCATGACAATGGTAGAAAGACCTATGGACATAGTCTGATTATCAATCCATGGGGCGAAGTTATTAACTCTTTGGCAGAAGGTACGGGCGTCATTACCGCGGAAATTGATCGGGAAAAGTTACACGAGATTCGTAAAAAAATGCCTATTGCAGATCATCAAAAGTTATATTTTTCCGAACCAAAAGCGTCAAAGTAGCGATATTTCTCCCCAATCAATTTACCTTCTATACAAATTTGCTATAGTGATTAGATGGCGCTTATAAGGAAATATCTCACGTGCGTAATATCAACTTACTTATTACTCTTCTATTTTTTTTCCTCAGCTGTTCATGGGCCTTCGAGAAAATTCCTGATTTTGATGATGACATTAAACATATCCTCAACAGCCACTACTTGGCCTACAAAGACAAAGAATATTTTACAGGCATTTCTTTATCAGTTTACATTCCTCATCAAGCCATCAAAAATTACTACATCGGCCAGGAGGCACAAGAAAAAGGAAGTAAAAAAATAGACGCAGATACCTTATTTGAAATTGGTAGTATCACTAAATCATTCACTGCCGCTATTGTTTTGCAATTGGAAAAAGAAAATAAATTACATTTACAAGATACTCTAGCGGAATGGCTTCCCACTTATCGTAAATGGTCACATTTGACCATTCAAACATTGCTTAACATGACAAGTGGGTTGCCTAATTATTCAGATGCCGCCTTAATGAATGTTGAGGAATTTTATCATCCAGAACGCCAATGGTCAGAAAAACAATTAATTAATTTTGTCTATCCGCCAGGAAATTTATCACCTCCCTTAAAGCCGGGCTATTCCTATACCAATACCGGTTACATCTTAACAGGTATGATGATTGAAAAAGCAACCCGAAACAGCTTTCAAAAGGAAATAGAAGAACGTCTCATCAAGCCAGCCCATCTTAGTGATACTTTTTATCCTATACCCTCTATAGATAAGAAAGTGGCCGCGCGACTTGCGCATGGCTATGGATATAATCCTTATACTAATCCTGAGTTGGTTGGCAAAGATATGCAAAAAAGCAATTTATCTTGGGCGGGAGCAGCCGGTGCCCTCATATCAAATTCGGTGGATGTGATTAAATGGATAAGAGCTTTATTCGTGGATAATTCTATTTTAGACCAAAATCAAAAAAAGCAATTGATGCAAATAGTATCTACAGCAACAGGTGAACCCATACAACAAACTTCTAGCGCTAATCCCCGTGCATTTGGATTAGGTGTGAGCGAAGGTTTTGACAAAGATTTCGGGAGATATTGGTTTTATGAAGGTGAAACGGAAGGATTTCGTGCCTTGTATATGTATGTCCCTAGTAACGGTATCATTATTGCTTGTATTTTCAATAGTGCGGTTAATGCAGAGAATGATCATGCTGGTGAACTTATGAAAAAAATATATCTGTACACTAAAAAAAATATGACACCCAATAGAGGGGAAAGCTTGTATGTATGAAGCAGATAATCAGGGCTTGGCACTCATAATAAGGGATTGGCTATGTCCAATCGTCCACTCATTTCTTCCATTTTCCTACATTGCATTTGCGTATATTCATTAGCTTTTCTCGACAGGAGCGCGAAGGTAAAAATTAGCACGCTAAATCCCATCAAATATAACAAATCCCAATACATAGGAATCAGTTGGTTACCACCATAATTGCCAAAATAGGAAAAAATACCTAATCCTGATAGATAACATAGCAACCAAAGAGCATGTTGACTGTCTAATTCACGAAGCGACTTTTTCATGATGGAACTATAACTCAAATACAAGATTAATCCTAAAATAACCAGTATTAATAATTTGAATACGCTAACCAACCCTGACCAGTAAACACCAGCTGTGCATACATAAAATCCGATAAAGGCAATTGTTTCGCCATAATGCAAACGAAAAGGCCTTGCGTGCGCAGGCAATTGTTTGCGTAAACTAGTAAGACAAATAGGGCCGACGGCATAACTCACCATTAATGTGGCTACTAAAAATGAGGCCATTGCTTGCCAATTATGCAATAGAAAAAACATCATTGAAGCGACTAAAAAATTAATGCATAAGCTTACCCAAGGTGTTTGATATTTATTTTTTGCAGTCAATATTTCCGGCGCTTCTTTCATATTCGCCATACTGGCGAGCATTTGGCCCGCGGTAGTTGAATAAACCAAACCCGTTGAATAAGGTGATATAAAAGCATCACTATATAACAACACACTCAGCCACATCATGCCTGCCAATGCAGTGAGCGCTGCGAAAGGACCTGCATCACCCGTAAAGGATAAATTTGCCCAGCCATGAATCAAATCTTGTGGACGCATACTTCCAATGAATGCCCATTGTAAACCCGTATAAATCATCGTTGCTAACAACAATGAACTGACTAATACAATGGGCACATATTTACCCGGATTTTCTATTTCACTCATCATGATAACAACTTGTCTGAATCCTAATAATGAAAAAAGCACGCCACCATTCGACATCGCAGACATGACACCTTTCCAACCATAAGGTATAAATCCACCATACTGGGAAAAATTTTCTACATGATAAGTCATACTTAACAATGCAATGATGGTGAGACTAGGAATCAATAATTTCCATAAAGTAAAATCAGCATTAATGCGAGCGAATAAACGAATTCCAAAGTAATTTAATAAAACAAAACTCATCAATAACACTAGTGCTAATAAATAACCACGAGGTGTACTCGTATAATGCACGTCATGTTGTACTATTAAATTGGGCAGGTAATTTCCAGCATATTGTACTAATCCTTGAGTTTCTATAACAGGAATGGTAGCTAAGGAGAGCCAGGCTAAACCACTCATCATAACGCTGGTTAACCGACCATGCGTATAAAGAGGCAAATAAGCCAAACTACCTGCCTGCGGGAACATAGTAGCCACTTCCGCATAAGATAAAGCCACAAATAAAAGTAAAAACCCAGCTAAGGGCCAAGCAATAATCGCAGCAGGTCCTGCAAAATGGGCCGAATACAATGAACCAAATAACCAACCCGTGCCAATCATGCTCGTGAGAGAGATCCATAATAACCCTACTGCGCTAAGATTTTTTTGCATTACATTTACTCAGTAAAATGCATATTAATTTTTCCGATCAAAGAATGACGGACTGATTACAAATTGGCTGCTTGCCTCACCCGCGTAGATCTCACCTTTTTGCATGGGTAATTTTTTAATAGAAGCGCCTTGCTTTAAATCAAGTTTATTTAGATCAACCCAAAATACGTTTGGCCTATTTGTGTTTTCAAAATAATATACCTGATTTTTTAAATCCGCGACGCTTCGCCATAGTGTCATAGAGACATTAGGTCGTCCTGAAGATCCTTCTTGTATAGGAACTGAAACATTTCTAATAATGGAAAAAGCAATTGCAATGGATTTTTGCGTATCGGAAGTGGGTGGAGAGGTATTAAGATAATAACTTGTTCTTACAAATCTATCCGCAGGTTCTGCTGTCCCTGGTAAAAATTTCCCTTGTAAATTTTGCCAGTAATCATTGAGGGCTAATTGTTTTTCATAACTTGGCTCATTGGTCATGACTTTAAATGCTTTACTATGATGTACCACTAATTTGCCGTCGATATATTCAAAAATAGCATTGTCCCCATTGTTGTCGGTGACAGATAAATGCACGTTAGGCGCAGAACCGTTCGGCAAAGGTGGTCCAATCATATTAAGTTTATCTTGCCCAAAATCGTTTACAACCTCATCAACAGTTGCATAATTATCTAGAACGAATTGTGCCCAGGTAAAAATTGAAATATTCTTTCTATTCGCTTTTGGTTGGCCATAATCAGTGGGAGATAAATATAATAAATTTGCCGTTAATCCTTTAGTATTAATTCCATCTGTTGTTCCTATATCATAGGCACTAGCAATAACACTGCCATACTTTGAGACCCAGACGACGCTGTTAGGCTCACTGCTACCAATTCTTTTTATTCCTGCAGGAAATGACCATAAATCAGTATGTAAATCTTCCACCCAATCCATAGACCTGCCTGAAACGACCGTGTTTTCAGGTCCCGTATAAGTAAATCGACTACATGCATAAGCTGGTAATAGTATGGTAAGAAGGCAGGAAACAGTTAAAGCGATCCCTTTGTATCTCAATTTAGTCATCATACCCATCCATAGGTTTATTATTCATTCAATGAATATAATTATGCACCAACTCTTATGTAAAGCTAGGACCAATTTTTAAGAAGGTCGGTATTGCCGATGTATTAGATGCCAATTCGGTTATAAATTCCTATCATTTTGGCAATGATACCCTTATTCTCTGAAACCCAACGTAAGATCACATTTAATTAGATAGGAGAAAATATGGCAGATTATTCTAACGGGGAATTTGGAAATATGAAAATTCCACCCGGTATGGGAAAAGTTATTGTGTTGGCAGGAGTTGTCTTTATTATTCTGATTTTCCTTGTATCAAGTGTGGGTATCGTAGGCGCAGGGCAAAGAGGTGTATTGCTACGATTTGGAGCGGTTACCGGCACCATTAAAAATGAAGGTCTTTACTTTAAAATTCCATTTGTCGAACAAGTGGCTCTCATGTCAACTCAGATACAAAAATATTCCACCCTTTCTTCAGCCTCTAGTAAAGATTTACAGGTCGTCACAACTGAAGTGACCCTGAACTATCAGTTAGATGCCAAAGATGTTGGCGAGATCTATCGAAATATGCGTCAGGATTATGAATACCGCGTTATTCAACCTTTTGTCCAAGAAGCAGTTAAATCGGTAGCAGCCAACTTTGATGCAGAACAATTAATCACTCAAAGACCACGCGTTAAAGCCGATCTACAAAATTTATTAACCAATAGATTAGCCGTTTTAGGCATCACCGTTGTCGAGCTTTCTATCACTGATTTTCGATTTACCCAAGTCTTTCAAGATTCGATCGAAGCAAAAGTCAAAGCGGTTCAACAAGCGTTAGAAGCAGAAAATGCTTTAAAACGGGTTGGCTTTGAAGCGCAACAGGCTATTGTGAAGGCAACTGCAGAAGCCAAGGGATTGGAGCTTCAGAAAGCACAAATCTCATCTCAATTATTAGAATTACGCCAAATAGAAGTACAGCGCGCGGCCGTTGAGAAATGGAATGGCATCATGCCATCCGTAGTAACAAGCGGTGCTCCGGTTCCTATGCTGGATGTCTTTCGCACTCTGCAAAAGAAATCAAGCACGACGGAATAAGGTTTTCAATTATGCTTGCTCAGCGATGAGCAAGCATAACGATTTAAACCTGCCAGCTGCCATTTTCATAGACTCTCTTATCATCAAGATAAACTCCCTCAGTAACAGCGAAGATATCAACATGATGCCACGTATCCGTACGCTTGAAGTTTGATTTTTTATAAACCCCATGTTTCGCGCCCAGGGATAAATGGATACCACACATACGCTCGTACGTACCAATGTCAGTGACAATTTTATTTGGGGTAAAGGCACGATTCATACCAAACCCAAGTTCTCTTAACCATACTTCGCCTTCATCCGCGCGTATATTATTAAGTACTTTGTCAAATTCAGGTATCGAGTCAATCACTTCAGTTACACGTCCCTCAGTGATAACTAATGTCAGTGGTGTTTCTAATTTATTAACGGAAAATGTGGTATCGCCAAAAGCAAAAATACGCACTCGTCCACTAACAGATTCCAAACGTTGGGCTTCAGTAAAAACTTCGCCAATGGGAAATTGCCCGCCAATATTTTTCATAT
>Ga0207085_1081_pt1 | contig 14418 bp, 11 predicted proteins | sample Alteio_BWMinHeat_53_FD_153542 | JGI IMG/M metagenome (GOLD analysis project Ga0207085, IMG submission 153542) | Enriched cells from forest soil in Barre Woods Harvard Forest LTER site, Petersham, Massachusetts, United States -... | ecosystem: Environmental > Terrestrial > Soil > Temperate forest >...
TTATCTAAATTTGGTTCTTTATCATGAAATAGTTTAAGCAACTTCTTGTGCGCAACCGGCTTATGACCCTTAGTGAGCTGTTGTTCGGAGCGACGTTGCATTGCTCTTGTAAATTGGAAAGCGTCGAAGCTACTACCCATCGTATTTAAAACAACGTCTATAAATCGCATAGCTTTAGTCGCCATAAAATGGCCAAAATTCACCATATTTTTACCTACTTCTGCTCCATTTTTCATGACGGCCGTACCAATGGCTGTTACCCCGTACGCACAAAATGTTAATCCGACGATAATAAAAATGGCAATACCAACCTCTCTTGCTTGGTCTTTTGTAGGACTACGCCCATACCAAAGATTCCGTGCGATTTCAAAAATGCCATCAAAAACGGGCAACATGCCTATAGACGCTGCCACACCAACAGGAAAAGAGGCCGGGGGAAAAACAAAAAATAATATAAAAGCAGTGACCGCAAGTAATTCTGCTAAATTGATAATAATCATTTTTCCAATTTTACGTGCTCTTTCAATTGGAGTTAATTCTCGAGGATTTTCGTAAAAAGGATCTAGCCAGCGTTTAGTAACAACACTCAACTGCTCTGATAAATGGGCAATATCCAGTTCAGGGAAAATTTTATTCAATTTTAGCAAATCATTTCGTAAAGAATTAACTTGCTGGGTGCGTTCTAAGCTATCTGTGCTAGTTAATATATCGTTGTCTTTCAAGACCTGAATTGCTTCAAGTCTAGATCTGATTTCTTTTATTTGATTTTCTTTGCCTAAGGTATGTTTATTTAAATTCTCGATTAATACTCTTACCGTCTCATTACGTAATCGTACTACGTAAGCTGCAGCCGCATCCTTCTGCCATTGTTGTAATTCATCAAGGGCTAAGTTGATATCTCGGCGATCTTTTTTATCAATGGCATCGAATCTAGAGGTTTTTTTTAAATAATCCATCAATCGTTTATGCAACTCTTCATAGGTAGAGAGGGCATCAGTTGCCCCCTTCACTATAATAGTTGAACGATTAACACGGTTTGTTTCTGTCCAGATACGAGGATGTTTTTGGATGTCGAGACGATCTTTTGCAAAGATACCTATTTTGTTGTCTTTGATACAAGTGCTTATCTCAGCAAATAGTTTATCCGCTAACCGGTTATGGGTTCGAGAGTTTATTCTTTTTTCTAGTCTGCCCAGAATTGATTCTATTCCCTGTTGATAGACATCAATTTCAATATCTGGATTTGCATCCAGCCCTTCAGGATTCAGTTCAAATGTCGCCACGTGCACGCTCCTCGGCTATTTTATGCTATTAAAAGCAATGATAATTTTAACATCTAGGGATTATACATTTTTACCCTTAAGGATTTCTGAGGGACTTAGAAGTAGAAAAAGATGGGTAACTGACCTGTCTTACTTATAGTAAATATATAGGGAGTATCATTTGATAATCCCTATATTTATAACTACTTATGACTTAGACTATTAGATTCTACCCATTAATAACAATATTAAAATTATTAATAGTAATATTCCTATACCACCACTTGGATAATAACCCCAGTTTCTACTATGAGGCCAAGTTGGAATAGCGCCGAGTAAAGCGAGTATGAGTATGATGATTAAAATCGCACCTAAAGACATATAACCTCCTTGTGACGTTTAATTTTGTCCTAAAAAAAACAGAAGCTAACTATCTGCATTTCATTAAAACATAATTCGATTTTCTTAACTACTATTTCCTTGGCTTCCGCCAGCGTTGTCTAGGCTTTTAACATTCCCCTTAATACATGTTGCAAAATACCTCCGTTTTTGTAGTAATTCAATTCATCTAGGGTATCTATGCGTGAGATAAGATCGACCTCGGCATTCTCTCCATTTTCATGGTGAATGATAGCTTTAACTGCCATATGCGGCTTCATTTGACCGTTAAGATTAATTAGATCAATCAACTCGCTGCCAGTCAGTTTTAATGTTTTCCGGTTGATGCCTTGAGGAAATTCCAGTGGGAGAATCCCCATCCCTATCAGATTGGAACGGTGTATACGTTCAAAACTTTCGGCAATCACAGCGACGACCCCTTGAAGCTTAGGGCCTTTCGCCGCCCAATCACGTGAAGAACCCGTGCCATATTCCTTTCCTGCCACTACGATAAGGGGAACTCCGTCATCCTTATAACGCATAGCAGCATCATAAATGGGCAGTGTTTCCCCACTAGGAATATGTTTTGTAAACCCTCCTTCGATACCAGCAAGCATTTCGTTTCTAATACGAATATTAGCAAACGTGCCTCTCACCATGACATCGTGATTGCCCCGACGCGATCCATAAGAGTTGAAGTCCTTCACTTCGACCCCTTTCGATTGTAGATATTTTCCAGCAGGACTATCAGTCTTGATGGCACCAGCCGGTGAAATATGATCGGTTGTAATACTATCGCCGAACAACGCTAAAATTCTTGCGCCTTTAATATTATTAATTTTTTCTGGCTTCGTCTCCATGCCATCAAAAAAGGGCGGATGTTGAATGTAAGTAGAATCAGGCTGCCATTCATAGGTGTAGGATTCGGAAATTTTCATAGCCTGCCACTCTTTTGGCCCTGTGAAAATATTAGCATATGTTTCATTGAACATTTTGCTAGTGATGCTTGCCACCTCTTTCGCGATTTCTGCATTCGTGGGCCAAAGATCTTTTAAGTACACAGGATTACCTGATTGATCCTTTCCAAGAGCATCTTTCGTTAAATCTATTAATGTTGTGCCCGCAATAGCAAACGCCACTATAAGGGGTGGCGAGGCTAACCAATTCGCTTTCACTAATGGATGGATTCGACCCTCAAAATTACGATTACCAGACAACACTGCAGAAACAATTAAATCATTTGCAATCACGGTTTTCTCAACTGCTTCGAGAAGGGGTCCGGAATTACCAATACAGGTCGTACACCCATAACCGACTAGTTTAAAGCCTATTTCGTCGAGATATTTTTGTAAGTTAGTTTCCTCAAGATAACGTGTCACTACTTGTGAACCCGGTGCAAATGATGTCTTCACCCAAGGTTTACGAGTCAGCCCTTTTTCTACTGCTTTCTTTGCCACTAAGCCTGCCGCGACTAGCACATTCGGGTTAGAAGTATTTGTACAACTCGTGATAGCAGCAATGACAACATCCCCATGATGTAATTCATAATTAGCTTCCGTACTGAAAGATGTATTTTTTTCTTCAGTGCGTTTGTTCTCAGCAATAAAAGCATCAAATGTGCTAGGTAAATTTGTTAATTCGACCTGGTCTTGTGGACGTTTAGGTCCGGCAATACAGGGTCGAATGGTGGATAAATCTAGCGCGACCACGTCCGTAAAAATGGGTTCCGCTTTCTCAGAATCATGCCACAAGCCCTGAAGTTTCGCATACGTTTCAACCAGTGCAATTGTTTGCTCATCTCTTCCGCTTAATCGAAGATAATCAAGGGTCGCCTCATCGATAGGGAAAAAACCACACGTAGCGCCATATTCGGGCGACATATTTCCAATGGTTGCTCGATCTGCAATCGATAAGTCATTAAGCCCCTCTCCCCAAAATTCGACAAATTTACCCACGACACCTTTTTTGCGCAAAAGATGAGTGACTGAGAGCACAAGGTCGGTTGCTGTTACTCCTTCTTGCAATCGTCCTGTTAGCTTCACACCTATCACTTCAGGTATAAGCATCGAAATCGGTTGACCCAACATAGCAGCTTCAGCTTCAATTCCACCCACGCCCCACCCTAATACCCCGAGACCGTTAATCATTGTGGTGTGACTATCTGTCCCTACCAATGTATCGGGATAAGCATACGTGTCGCCATTAATTTCCTGAGTCCAAACTGCTTTGGCGAGGTATTCCAAATTTACTTGGTGGCAAATTCCTGTATCAGGTGGGACAACACGGAAATCTCTAAATGCTTGTTGGCCCCAACGCAAAAATTCGTAACGCTCATGATTTCTTTCCATTTCCATTTTTGCATTGACAGCGAAAGCATTGGGGGCAATGAACTGATCTACTTGTATTGAATGATCAATGACAAGATCAACGGGAGAAAGTGGGTTAATCTTTTCTGGATCTCCACCTAGTTTTTTAATCGCAGCGCGCATAGCAGCAAGATCAACAATGGCCGGCACCCCGGTAAAGTCTTGCATTAAAACGCGAGCTGGGCGATAAGCAATTTCACGGTCGGAGGTTTTATGTTTAAGCCAATCGATAATTGCTTTGACGTCATCGACCGTCACGGTGTGGCCGTCAAGATGACGAAGTAAATTTTCTAAAAGAATTTTTAAAGTGAAAGGAAGCCGCGATAGATCAGTGAGACCCGCTTTCTCAGCAGCAGGCAAGCTATAATAGTGATATTCAATACCATTAACTGAAAACGTTTGTTTAATCATTTTAGAAAATTCATTTGTAAGGACAAGGGTTGATTCCACATTGCAATTCTTTAACTCGTGATCGCTTGCAGCCCAGGATGGCGGATCGCTAGCAGGAAATGACTCTTCAGAGGATTCGTTAATGATCGCCTGCTTTTTTTTTGATTTTGTATTCATGATCCAATCTATCCAATTCTTTATTTGCATCATTCCCATATCCTTTTAATATAAGACAGCCCTTATTGATCATATCTGGGTGGTCAAATGAAAACCTGTTTATATATTTTAAGTTTATGTTTTTAGAATAGCCATGAATATTCCGAGCTACTTTTTAGAATTGACGTGGCAGCTCGCATATTGATCAATAATTATACTTAGCTAGGCTGCTTTTAGTCAGGCTTACAATATTTAGAAAATTCGATCAGCGAGAGATTTGATTTAAAGAGGTTACGAAAAGAATAAGCTTAAAAATAATAAGGCCAAGTCTAGCAAATAAACTCGGCCTTATTCTAGTTACAATTTACAATTGGATTTAGCAAAAACCGCCTTCACCGAAAGCTTTGGTCTTTTCGCCTTTACCATTAGAGCAAGTTACTGTACCACTTGAAGAAGTAACAGTAATCGTTCCACTTTCATGAAGATCTTTTTTGATTTCAAAATAATGATCTTTTAGTTCAGATGCTGGTAAACCTTTTAAGTGACCGGCAGTTAGAACGTTTGGTTGGCCTGCACAAAATCCTTTAGCTTCAATTGATTTGGTATCGATATCAATAGTAGCAAATGGATTTGCACTGTTTACTGTGCAATTAAAAAAGCCAGACGTTTGACCCACGGGAAAATCGATAGAATCTGCGAATACCACGGGGCAAAATAAGGCAGCTGTAAGGGCGAGGCCACTAATAAATTTAGTTTTAAGCATGGATATTCTCCTAAGTTAATAAAGTTTTTTTTATAAAAAACTATGGAGTCCCAAATATAATGGATATCAATTATAAGTCAACAGCTTTATCAGAAAAGCATTATAATATACTGCATTTAGTACGTATTTCTTCCTAGATGTATATTAATTCCGCAAAATATTCTGATGTTTTTTTAAGCGCTGAAAAATAACTAATCAATTATAAATAATTAAAATTAAAAATATTCCGAAGCAAGTCTTTAACAGAATTTATACAATGCAATTGTGTCGCTCAAACAAAATGATTATACTTAATGATAAGTATTTATTTAAATTCTCATAAAAATTTAATTCAATATTAAAATAAAAAACTAGGGGCTTATGGTGAATTTAATTATTCGTGTGTTAGCTTTTTATTTTTATGCATGCTTAATTTTTTTTATGCATGGAACGTATGCAAAACAAAATGCATCCACAGCAATTACACAACCTATCCCTATTAATGACATACAAGAATATGGGAATTATCCTGTCAATGTTCGCGAACTGATAGCGATTGCGCTCCCCCTCTCTCAAAAGAAATTAACTTATTTATATGGTTCAGCTGATCCAAAAAATAATGGAATGGATTGCTCCGGCACTATTTACTATCTTTTAAATAATGTAAAGATTCATGACGCACCAAGACAAGCCAATGAAATGTTCAGCTGGGTGGAAAAAGAAGGAAAACTATATCGTGTTACACAGCAAAATTTCGATTCTCCTCAATTCGCCAATCTAAAGCCTGGCGATTTATTATTTTGGTCCGGCACATACGCTATCCATCGCAATCCCCCTATTACACATGTGATGATCTATTTAGGAAAAAATACTAAGAACGAACCTCTCATGTTTGGCGCGAGCGATGGGCGGACTTATCAAGGCAAGAAAATGCGGGGTGTGAGTGTGTTCGATTTTAAATTGCCGAAGGAGGTAAGTTATGCAAAATTTGCGGGGTATAGCTGTGTACCGCATTTAACTTGTTAGTGTTTTTTAAAATCACATAAGCCTTACATAACAATACAATTACTTTCCTTACGCAAGGTGAATATTGAGGTATCTACTACAAGATTTATTTTTTTAAGTTTAGCCTTAATCCAAGTCAGGCTTTCGTGTGCGGTATTATCTATGAGAGCAGTCGACACTTCGCGTGAGAAACGATTTAACCTTCCCGAATAATTCTTGATCTCAGACTTAAGATTCTTTTTTAACCACTCACCTTGCTCTGGATCAATTTTGAATAACTGAAATACACCCTCTTCACCACTATATGTGGGCGTTACGCGTGGGATAACTTGGTGGCCTATTATTATCGATCCAACAGGATTTGAGACAATTTGATATTGATTTAAAAAAGCTTCTGTGTTTTTTATCCCCTCGATATATAAAATAGGATGTGAAATATTATTATCCTGTACCAATCCCACCAACCAGTTTGTTTCTGAAATCTCACTATACTTATCCATGACACTCTTAATAAGATTCTTATTATTAACAGGTATACCCATTAAGGATTGATTATTTGCAATAGCGTCATTGATTAGCTGACGTACATAATTAACAACGGCTTCTTTTATGACGAAAGGCGCTGTCCTGTCATTTCTTCCGGTCAAACCTAGAAGCCCTTCTTTTTCACTAAGTATTTCTGAGCCCATTCCATCGGTAAAATAATAAACGTAACCGTTTTTTATTCCCGATGATGTATCAGCCTCATTACTAAAAAAAATAAAATCGTCGGGCACCGCATTACTATTCCCCACCGCCTTATTCTGAGGACAAGGATGTAATAAAATACGTCGCAACAGTTCAATATCCGACCAGAGATTTTTACTTTCGAGATAGGACTTCTCTTTGAGAGAAACACTCTCTGCAATGATAGCTCTTAAAGCATCATTACGTTCATATAGGGGTAATTTATCAATTTCATCAAAACAATCGCTACACATTCTCTGGAGAATGTTTTTTTGGGTTTCATTTAATGCTTCAAAGAAAACAGGGCGACTACTTATCACTCTGCCACCTCATTTCTGTGATAGTGATGATGTAGATTCCTTAAGAGCACCATAATAATGGCGGCGACCGGCAATGCTAATAACACACCAAAAAATCCAAATAAAGTGCCGCCCGCAAGGATAGAGAATATCACCACGACAGGATGCAACCCAATTCGATCACCTATTAACTTGGGAGTAAGATAAAAATTCTCAACAGAATGTCCAATCACAAATACTAGCAACACCCATAAAACGGAACTAGTCGTACCGAATTGCACTAATGCAGCAATAATAGCAATGATAAGCCCTATCATTAGACCTAAATAGGGCACAATACTGGTTATCCCAATAATTAATGCAATAACAATGCTTAGCTGTAGCCCTACTATGGACAATGCGATGGCATAATAAACAGTCAATGCTAACATCACAAATAATTGACCGCGAAAAAAACCGCCTAAGACAGCATCACATTCCTTAGCTAACTTAACAACAGTTGGTTTTACTTTGCGAGGAAATGAATCACGTATATTAAACATAATCGTATTCCAATCACGTAATAAATAAAATGTCACAATAGGGATAAGGATGGTAGCCACTACACCTTCAAACAAAGCTTTTCCCGAATGGACGATGGTTTTACCCACCCAGGTCGCAGCTCCACCCGCTTGACTTAAATTTTCCGAAAATACATTTTTGAAAGCTTCCATATTATTATCGGCTTGAAGATCAAAATGTGATTTCAACCAAGGAAAAGTTTTAGCATTTATCCAGCTCATAATACTCGGAAGCTGCACACTTATCGTGGCTATTTGTTTTTGTAGTAAAGTGGGAATTAACAAAAATATAAGTAAGTAAATAACCAAAAATACGACAGAAAATACAATAACCACTGCTAACAGATGAGGTACACCGTGACGTTCTAACTTTTTGACCAAAGGATTGCATAAATAGGCAATTAACGCCCCACCTACAAACGGAAGCAAAATAGGGGCTAATAAATACAAAAAAGCGCCACATAAGATGACCGATAAAATAATAACGCACTTATTCCAATAATTATTTGCTGTTGCCATATGGCTCCTATTAAACGGTCATAGTCGGATTGAGAACGTTCGCTACAAATCCGCAAAAATCTTCAATCAGGAAGTTTAACCCAGATTATTCTAAGGCTAAAGGTACAATTCTAAGTTACCGCTATAACAGTAAAATTGCAGCTTTACCACCTTTAATGGCTTTTTTATAGGTAAAATGGCAGATATTACTGTTATAGCGGTAATATAAAGCACCTTGATCCAAGAAATGTGCAATCAGTGTTTATTTTGCGGTGTTTTACTGCTATAACAGTAATATACACTTAATTTAGGGTGAACACATGAAAGCAAGTGAGATTGCAGAGGTAGTGCGTTTTTCCCGTAGACAAAGCGGCTTGTCACAGCTAGAACTTGCGAAACTAGCGGGTGTGGGCAAAACGGTCGTCTTTGATATTGAGAAAGGCAAAGAAACCATTCAACTGAATACGCTATTAAAGATATTAGACGTATTAAATATTCAAATAAAACTTAAAACCCCCTATCAAACATTGGAACAGCCTTCATGAGAAAAGCCTCTATTGCGATCAATGGGATCGAAGCTGGTTTATTAGAAGAATTAGAGAAAAGTAAATATCAATTTACGTATCTTGCCAATTACCAGGGGGCACCGGTTTCACTAACAATGCCTTTAGCAAAATCATTTTATGTATTTGATAAATTTCCTCCTTTCTTTGAAGGATTATTACCTGAAGGCGTCATGCTCCAGGCACTCTTACGCAAATACAAATTAGATAAAAATGATTACTTTGGACAATTACTAGAAGTAGGCCAAGATGTGGTAGGCTCAGTAACGATTGAGAAACTTCCATGAAGCGTTGCCCTATCACATACGAGGCCATCGCCGCTGAAGAAGATTATTCTGAACGCGGATTACGCTTACTCTCTCCACAATTAAAAAATCTGAGTCCGTTAGAAATGAGTGCTGCTGAACTACGATTAGAAGCCATCGCGCGAGCAGGAAAAATGTCCATTCAAGGTGTGCAAACTAAATTAAGCGCCCAATTAAAAATAAAAGAACATCAATTTCAACTAGTAGATAATAATGGCCGCTACATTTTAAAAACACAAAGCGAATATTACCCCCAGCTGCCAGAAAATGAAGCTATCACCATGTCGTTAGCAGCTGCTATTGATATTGAAGTGCCCACCCATGGGTTGGTCTATTCGAAAGACAATAGCATGACTTATTTTATAAAAAGATTTGATCGGGCAGGGCAGCATAAAAAATTAGCCGTTGAAGATTTTACGCAATTATCCGGTTTAGATCGTGATACCAAATACGAAAGCTCAATGGAAAAAGTAGCTAATGTGATTGCAAATTATTGCACCTTTCCTAAAATTGAGTTTGTTAAATTACTTAAACTCACGTTATTTAATTTTTTAGTTGGCAATGAAGATATGCATTTAAAAAATTTCTCTCTTATTACTCGAAATAATACAGTGACACTCTCGCCTGCTTATGACTTATTAAACTCCACTATTGCGCAAGAAAATTCCCAAGAGGAAATAGCGCTACCTATTCATGGCAGAAAAAATAATTTAACAAAACGTGACTTCATCGATTATTTCGCAAGTGAAAGATTAGAATTGAATCAGACTGTTATTACCGAGGTTATTCAGAAAATTCAACAAGCGCTACCTGGTTGGCAACAATTAATTCGTCATAGTTTTTTATCTAAAGCCATGCAACAAAGGTATTTGGATTTACTACAAGCAAGATGCAAACGCTTACACTTGCTAGAATGAATAAATCCATTATTTATTAAAGAACTTTCTTTGATCTAATTGATAGCCAATCGTGTCATCCATATGCGCCAAGGCTTCAACTGCCTCATTATTCGCACTAGAACATACCATTTTAGCTTTGAACAATCGCGAGGTTGCTAATGAAAATTCCAGTTGAACGGGAAACTTAACAGGGGAAGATTCTTCATCATTACCATCTGCACTTTTAATTTTGGTCAATTGTAAATGAGACAAGCCGGCATTATGAACATTTAGAAATTCTCTCAACGTTTGAGTTGTATGGATATTATCTTTTTTTTCCTGGCTTGTGACTTGCATAGTCAAAGCGACATTTGTTTTGTGTTTAGCAACTAGGTGAGTAATAAAATGTGCTAAAGCTATTAAGGGAAACGCAATAACAGTAAGGTAAGCCGCAAAAACGTTACGCAAAATATCATTAACAATATAATTAAAAATCTTTAGTGGAAAATAAATAACTGTCACGACTCGCTGAGCCGCCTCAAGAACATGGCGTTCAATTTTTTTCTTAGAAGAAAAATCATTGGTAAGAAAATCTTCACAAAGTGCAGTAAGCGCAAAAATTAACTTGAATAACCAGAGGGTTGGAAAATCAATGAGGTAAGCAAAAGCGGTGAAAGTATCAACCACTTTATCCTCAAGACTACTTCTTAAAGAATGCGAGTGTGGAAAAGATCCAGAATCAACAACATGGTCAAAAGGATTAAAATGATCCAAATCAAGGTTCATAATTTACTCCAACATCAATGATACTAATTCTGTCACTGATTATAACAAGATAATGAGATTACACTAGCGACGAATGTTGCACTTTTTTTGAGCCAAAGTAAAAATAATAATGGCAAACTTTAAATAACAACGGTATAAAGACTCATATAAATAAATTGCAGGAAGGTTCTCACTCCTCAATAACCCGTATCTATTTTATAAAACACTGAGAACATCATGTGTCAAATTAATATGTGGTTGCTAGGTTTCGTTCTTATGATTATGAGTACTCATGCTCTTGCAAAAACAAATTGCAATAAAGACGTCAACACTAATAAAACATCACAAGCCCTTGCTCAATATATCCTAGAATCAGAAAATATCGCTAGACCATGGGTTTTCAAAACAAAACAGTATGACTATGCTCGCAAAATATCGATCGAAACATTCGATTTAGCTTCACAGTTTTGGCCCAAAGTAGCGATGAGCCCTCATGGTATACTGTGGAAACATACTCTCGTTATTTACCGACCTGATACCGTCACAACTACCCAGGCTTTGCTTTTTATCAACGGCGGAACTCGTCTCGCAAATCTAGGAGGAGATACTCGCCCCTCGAGTTTGTTAGACTTCGCACGCTTAGCAGAAGAAACGCATTCTATTGTTGTTAATCTACAAGATATACCAAATCAATATTTACTTTTTGATGACGGTATCCCACGAAAAGAAGACCGTATTGTCGCCTATACATGGAATCGTTACATGGATAATCCCGATGAAGGCATGTATTGGCCCATACATCTTCCTATGACCAAAGCTGTTATTAAGGCAATGGATGCAGTACAAGCAATTGTTGCTAAAAATAGTATTACTGTGAATTCTTTTGTGGTGGCAGGGGCGTCTAAGCGTGGTCTTACTACTTGGCTCGCAGCGCTTTCTGACAAAAGAATTAATGCGATTGTTCCCATTGTAATTGATATACTGAATACTCAAGAAAACCTACATCATATCTATACTAGTTATAATAATAGTTGGCCACCTGCATTTCATCAGTATATTGAGGAAAAAATACCCGATCGTATACACACTATTGAATTTTGTAAGTTGATGAATATCGAAGATCCATTAAGCTACCTTACCGGCCCGCAAGGTGACTTTTACAAAAAACGGTTGAGCATACCGAAGTACATTATCAGTGCAAGCGGCGATGATTTTTTTGTACCGGATTCACTTAATCTTTATCTTGATAAATTACCTGGAGAGACTCACGTAAGAGTTTTACCGAATCAAGCGCACTACGTTGATATGAGAATCATAGAAGGCTCATTATTGGCATTTTATAAAATGATTATTAACCAGATACCACGCCCGTCTTTAAAATGGGTCATGAACGAAAATAATACGTTACTAAACGTCACTGTTGATAAAAAACCATCGAGCGTTACATTATGGGAAGCAGAAAATCCTGACAGGCGAGATTTTAGATTTGCAGCGCATATCACTTATTCTGCCAAGACATTAAAAGGTAATTGCGTTGATAACCATTGCCAGTATTCTGTGACAATGAAACCTCCTCTCAAAGGCTGGAAGGCAAGCTTTGTGGAAATTGTCTTTCCGGAATCTCATGACGAGCCTTTGGTGTTAACGACATCAACCTATATTGTAAAAGCGTCAAATTAAAATCTCGATACTATTGAAGGACGTGCTCCACGCATGGCATCTTCTATTGTCATACTAAAACGATTAATAGTAGAACCCATTATTTTTTGCAATTCCTGTTCATCCAAACGCCCCTCTGTCCTAATTAATTCTTCACATAAATCCAATGCGCTTTCGCTAGTACATCGCAGCCTACGATCAGCATTCATCATTTTATTGACAAAAATGAGAATTGCTTGCTCAATATTTGTTAAATTCTCATTTTTTATAATTTCCACATTACTCTTATCATTAGAAAAATCGAAAGTAACAGCATATAACTCAGGAAAAAGATAGGCAGTGACAATACCCATAGCATACATATCATCCCAAGAATCGTAGAAAAAATTTCTCGCAGAGGTATGGTCTCGATATGCTAATGTTCCTGCAAAATGTTTATTGGAACCTTTTTTACGCGACGCACCAAAATCAATTAATTCCATTGATCCATTTTTTAAATCTAAAATAAAATTCTGACATTTAATATCACCATGCACTCGATATTTCAAATGCAATTTATTCATATCTACTAGCCCTGACTTGACGCACTGCAATCGTTTTTCAACAGGAGCTTGTTTCATCTCCTCTGCCGTAAATAGATGAAGTCCTTTTTCATGCTGCCATTCAGCTACAATATTGGCTTTACCTTTATCTGAAATATAATAGAACGCCTCTCTTCCTAACAATCGATGGTATTTAACTTCACGAATGGCCTGTTTCTGAGATTTAAGCATATCAGGCTCTAGTAATTTTTTTATAGAATAAGACGGAACAACAGCATCCAGTTTATCATAACCTTTTTTAATGGCACCAAAACCTCCTCTGTCATACTTAAGAGGGTTACTGTGTTCCAAGAAAAAATGCATCTTAGAGCCGACTGAAAATTCCGACATTATGGCGCCCGTTTCTTTACGACGTTTTTTTATTGCTATAGATTTTTCAACTTCAGGAAGCTTGAGAGTGACTTTTTGGAGAGCCTTTTCAAACGAAAGACTATTCAATGCCTTGTTTATTGCTAATCTTGAAACTAATTCATCTAATCTCTGCGAATTATGTTTTGATAAACTCATTAAACTTTCAAAACAGTTTTCATTTACATTCATTTGAAAAAAATGCAATAAGTGAGTAAAATTTTTGTTTTTAAAGATTAAATTAAGATTAGCGTCATTTAATTGATTGATATTATTAAGGCGCAGTATAACTTGAGAAATCAAACTAAAATTATCTATATTTTCACTAAACTGGTTTAATGTTATTCGATTGAGAAGGCCTGCCTTCCGTAATAGAGTAAAACATTGTCTGGTCTCCGAATTAGAATAATGTAACCGACTAGATAGAATAAGCGTTGCCTCAAATACTTTCTGGGTTAGCGGTTTCGGTATTGATGGGTCACAAAGCAGAGCATGTAAAAAATTACAGCCTTCGGCGGAAAGATTATAAACACGAATAAAATTATCGATTACGAGCAGATTTGATTTATCTAATAGCGTAATAATTTTAAAAAAAGAATGAGAATCGGATCTAAGATTATTTCGAATCGATTCCATTAAAGGCCGTTTATCGCTAAAGGAAATAATTTTAACCAAATCAAACAGCTCTAATGGAACTAACTCATGACTTCCAGGTTTACCCTCTAAAGCTTTTAAATATTGCTTTAGTTTAATAATTTTCTCATCATTCCCGTATAGCAGCTTACGATACCAGGTTTTTTCATACTTCCTAATTGGTTCTCTGATCTCAGATATTTTCATTTCAAGCAATCTCTTAATTAAATTCTAGCCAATCACCACAAAGTAGCCCTTATTATGATTACTATAAGAATAACTA
>Ga0207085_1039_pt2 | contig 14340 bp, 14 predicted proteins | sample Alteio_BWMinHeat_53_FD_153542 | JGI IMG/M metagenome (GOLD analysis project Ga0207085, IMG submission 153542) | Enriched cells from forest soil in Barre Woods Harvard Forest LTER site, Petersham, Massachusetts, United States -... | ecosystem: Environmental > Terrestrial > Soil > Temperate forest >...
TAAATTGACGAAGTCCCAAATGGAAAGACTAAAGGAAAAAAAGGCAGCTCCTTCAAAAGGACTTCTTTCAAATTTCAAAAAATTCTTTGGGTAATATTAAATAGACCCTGTGCATAGTATTGCTGCGGAAGGCAAATAATTTATAATAGTGTATAAAAATGGCTGTCATTCTGGGGCATAGAAAACCTTGGCGAGCTTGTCGAGCCTTAGGTTTTTTAGAACCCGGAATCCATGTATTTTTAAAACTTTTTAATAACATATCTGCTAGATAGTTGTGAGAATACATGGATCCCGGTTCCTAAGATTTTGTAACGCTTCGCTTCTCGCGAAGACTAACAAAATCTAAGTGCCAGGATGACAGCTCTTAGTTAATTATCGTAAACTGTTTCATTGCCTGAGTAATACATCCAATATTAAGAACCGAATTACAGGAATAGGAGATCCCTTTCGGGAATCTGTGCGCTTTAAATTGGTATGTGGTGGAGTTGGAAAAGGGAAAAAGTGCTCATTCAGGTTTTCAATCGCTGAGCGTAGTAGGCATAATTTTCCCAAACCCGTTGGACATAGTTGCGCGTTTCAGCATAAGGAATGGTTTCAATCCAGTCGATGAGGTCAACACCCTGATGGCGGGGATCTCCGTATTTCACAAGCCAAGATTCGACGGCTTTCACCCCTGCATTATAGGCTGCGATGGACAGAATCATTGATCCTTTGAAATGATCCAACAACTCACTTAAATGAGCGCACCCTAAGGGTAGGTTGACATTGGGGTCACTCAAAGATCCAAGACGAATCTTTGTCTTCTTTGCTGTTTGGAGCGCAGTTTTCGGCATGAGTTGCATCAACCCTTGTGCACCTGCGGGGCTCATGGCATCCGCTTTAAATCGACTTTCTTGACGAATTATGGCATGAACCAGGGCGGAATTAGTTTTATTCGTGTCCTTTTGAAACTGTCGCGGCAAAATAGGATAGGCCGCTTCAATCAAAGGCACATTCTTCATGGGCAACTTCTTGGATGCCAAAACCCCATAATAGGGACCACACGCTTTTGCGGCGAGCTCAATCAGGAGGATTTGCTCACCCGGATCTGTCAATTCTTGAGAGAGCTTAATACCGAAAGGTTCTATCAGATGTTTCGCTCCAACAGTGCATAACAATTGAATGGCTTTCACCATTGTTCGACTTTCAAATTTTTCACGTAATGTCCCGTCAATGGGAGGACGTTTCGAGTGCAAGGGGGGGGTTGCTCCGGTTACACTTCCTCTTAAAGCCAGTTGTCCATAATAGGTTCCAGGGTGGACTTTCGCCTTCGCCATCCAGGTTTGAGCTTCCTCTCTTCTATTGAGAGCGGAAGCAGCCCGCGAAGCCCAATAGGCAGCCCTGGCAATACTAATGGGGCTTTTCACATTTTCATATAAGATTTGAAAATGCTCCAAAGCAACGGTTGGTTTTTTTAACATTCTTAAGGCAATCCATCCAGCTAGCCATTCCCCATTTGCGAAATTTTCGCCATTTGTTAAGCCATGGTTTTTAGCCAGATCATAGGCATCTTTATACCGACCATCATCCATCATACGTCGTATCAATAAATTTCGTTCCTTCCACCAAAGCTCTTCATCCTCTTTTGGTTGAGAGGCAGTCTCGAATAAAGCAAACATGTGGGTATTATGTTCTTTGCGGCGGTGCCATTTGATGCGGTCATAAACAAGTCCGGGATCTGAGGTTAAATTTAGAGGAACTTTGCTTACCTTTGAGTCAACATCTCCAGCTTTCAAGATCAAGGAAATGCGAGCATCAGCCAAGTGTTTATGATTCTTATTCAACCAGGGAAACATGACACGCGCTGCATCCGTTTTCTCTCGCATAAGCAAACGATCAACCCGCCGATAATGATCCTCTTGGCTTAAATATTCCTTAAATTCCTTCCAAAAGGATTTGAGGGAAGTTGCATCAAAGTCAAAGTTAATCCAGGCATTTCTGGCAACTTTTTTTGCAGCATTCTGTCTACCTGCTTTCATTAAAGCTCGGGCATAAAATGTTGCGCCCTTAGCAGTTAAGGGTGGATTTTCATCAAACCATTTCCTTATTGTGGAGCGATTATCCGTCTCTTTTAAATTTTCTTCTGCGTGAGACTGAATACGGTCTCTTAAGGGCCAATCTGGATTATTGTGTAAAAATGTCGTCACTTTCGAAAAGGACATATTTGTCCGTTCCAGGGAATTTTGCAACTGCAACCATAGGATCAGCCTAGACGAGAGGGGACAAAATTCTGGTCGAATCGTTTCAAGAAATATCCCTTGAGTTGCGAGATGCAGGGCTCTTCCGCACCGAGCCAGCTCATGTGATTCAGCCTTTATGGATAGAATCATCATAAAGGTTACGAGCAAAACCTTGGCAAATGAAAAATATCTCGTTATTGTCAGCATAGGTTTCAAAGTAAATTGCATTAACCCAGTTTCCATTTAAAGTGAGCTTAGATATGTTTTCAGGTTCTATTGTTGCTCTAATTACACCATTTATTCAAGATCAAGTTGATGAAGGGTCTCTTCGTACCCTTGTAGAGTGGCAAATTCAAGAGGGAAGCCAAGGAATAGTTGTTTGTGGTAGTACAGGGGAAGGGGCTCTTCTTTCACATCTCGAGCGCCAACAGGTTCTATCCGTAACTCTTGAGGTAGCTAAAGGACGTATCCCAATAATTATGGGGTGCAGTTCAGCCTCTACAGCAGAAGTTGTGGCAATGGTGAAGGAAGCTGAAATGTTGGGGGCTGCGGCTGCTCTTGTAATGACCCCTTACTACATTAAGCCTACATCCGAAGGTATTTACCAACATTTTCAAGCCATTTCAAAGGCTTCACAATTGCCGATCCTTATTTATAATCATCCTGGTCGTACAGGAATCGATATTCCTATTTCTCTGTTTGAACGGTTGGTAGCCCTTCCAACCATTGTGGGTGTTAAGGATTCTGGTACGGACATGCGGCGTCCCCTTCAATTACGACAGGCAACATCGAAACCCCTTTGCTTCTTTTCAGGCGATGATCCCACCTTAAGTGCTTATTTGGCAAAGAGTGGAGATGGGTGTATTTCCGTAACGGCCAATGTCACTCCGAAGCTTTGTCAAGATATGATCAAGGCATGGCATGATCAAGATTTAACAGGTTTTTCTAAACTTCGTGATCTTTTATTTCCATTGAGTGAAGCCTTGCTTCTGGAAACGAATCCCTCTCCCTTGAAATTTGCTGTTTCTTTATTGAAGAAATGCAATAATGAGGTTCGATTGCCTCTTGTTCCTGTTTCCTCAACGACCGAACAGCAAATTCGGGAAGCGATGCACACTATTGGTTTATTAACTTAAAGGAGCCGTTTTATGTCGCAAAGAAAAAGAGTGATAAGAACCACAAAAATTTATTGCCCAAGATGGTATACGGGAAATCTATTTTTCCTTATTCTTTTCTTGATTATTTGGTTGCCAGTCGGAATTCTTCTTCTCATGAAAAATGCGTCTTTCACTAAGGATAATTCTCGGTTTTATCTACACTATCATGGCTCTTGGGGATGGTTGTTTTTTTGGGGAATCGTATTTTTCCCCATAGCCGTTATCCTCTTTCTTATCAAGGGCTTTGACGTTATCGAAGAAGAAACAATTCTTGAAGAAGAGACGATCATTGAACGATTGTAACCCCAAGAGATTTTTAGGATTCATCCATGGCTGCTGCTCCTGATCAATACCGGGTTGTCGCTCAAAATCGACGAGCACGATTTGACTTTGAAATCGTCGAAACGCTCGAGGTTGGCATCATGCTTACGGGCACGGAAGTGAAGTCATTACGTTCAGGGACCAGCAGCATTAATGAATCTTTTGCAGGTGAAATGGAAGGGGCAATTTTTTTATTTAACGCGAATATCCCTGAATATCTTGAAGCAAATCGATTTAACCATGAACCCAAACGACCCCGTAAATTACTGATGAGAAAGCGCCAGCTTTTGAAATTTCTGAACGCCATACGGCGCAAAGGAATGACCCTCGTTCCCCTTAAAATTTACTTCAATGCGAAAGGGCGCGCAAAAGTAGAATTGGGATTGGGGAAAGGCAAGCGAAACGTTGATAAGCGGAGCACCATCAAGGACCGAGATTGGCAGCGCGATAAGGCTCGTTTGATGCGCAATAAGGGGTAGTTACCGATGATACGAGAGGCAACGTTATCCTTAAAAGGAGGGCTGTACCTTGTTGCAACGCCGATCGGAAATCTAGGCGATATTACCTTACGAGCCCTTGAAACTTTGAGAAGTTGTGATGTCATAGCGTGTGAAGATACGCGTGTTAGCCGCAAGTTGTTGTCGGCCTATGGCATTGATAAGCCCCTTATCAGTTATCATGACCATAATGCAGATCAAATCCGCCCTTTAATTCTGGACAAGATTACAAACGGTCACGCCGTAGTTTTGATTAGTGATGCAGGGACTCCCCTCATCTCTGATCCCGGATACAAGCTGGTTCGACACTGTTATGAAGTGGAACTGCCCGTTACGTTTCTCCCAGGTCCTTCCGCTGTTATAGCCGGCCTCGTTTTGTCTGGCATGGCTTGCGACCGCTTTCTTTTTGCAGGCTTTGCAGATAAAGCAACTTATCCCGAATTATCTTCCATTAACATGACCCTTATTTTCTTTGAATCTGCGAAACGTTTGAGTGCGACCTTGAAAGATATGGCAAAAGCTTTTCCCAACCGTGAAGTCTCCGTTGTTCGTGAAATCACCAAACTCTTTGAAGAGGTGCGCCGGGGATCTTTTGACGAGCTGATTCACTATTATGAAGAAAAGGGTCCCCCAAAAGGGGAGGTTGTCTTGGTGCTCAGCCCGAAGGGCGCTCAAGATGCCCCTGTGGAAGACGTTGACCACCTCCTGCGTCAAGCGCTCGCATCCCACAGCATTCGCGATGCTTGTACGCTTGTCGCGGGAACGTTGGGTGTTCCGCGTAAACAAATTTACCAACGAGCATTGGAGCTCAAAGCAGAGAAATAAAGCGCATGTGGAAATCCCTCAAAACATATCATGCTCAAGGTCATTTGGCTGAGTTTCTGGCGGCTTGTCTCTTGCGATTAAAAGGGTATCGGATTCTGAAGCGCCGATATAAAACCCCTGTGGGGGAAATTGATCTCATTGCCGCCAGGGGGTGGACGCTTGTTGCCGTGGAAGTCAAATATCGTCCGACCCATCTGTTGGCGGGAGAAGCAATTACAATAAAGCAGCAAAAGCGCATAGAAATGGCTCTTTCTCTTTATTTGCGAAATTTGAGGTGGGTCCCTCGGAATATTCGCTTTGACGCAGTTTACCTTATCCCGTATAAATGGCCTAAGCATATAGTTAGTGCATGGTTTATCAAAAAATAACCTAATAAAGAAGGGAAAATATTATGCATTTTAAAAAAGCGCTTTTGATATCTGGAATTATCAGCAGTTCTGTTGTTTTGTCCGCTTGTGTTCCCGCCATCGTTGGGGGTGGTGCTTGCACCGTTGGCGTAGCTGCTACAAAGGAAAAGGGGGTCGCTGGCGCGTGGACAGATACAAGAATCTCCACTGCCATTAAACTTGGTCTCTACCAAAAGGACCCAGATCTCCATCGTTTAGTCGATGTGAACGTTCAAAACGGAGAGGTTTTGTTGACGGGCGCTGTGCCAAATGAAGAATGGCACCTGGATGCGGTGAGAATTTCTTGGGAAACTCAAGGCGTGCAGCGCGTGATTGACAATATCGGTAAATCTGAAGGGGCAACTCTGGGTACCTACACCAAAGATACATGGATTACGACTCAGCTGAAGAGTACCTTGATGTTTGATGGGGATATTCAGTCTCGCAACTACAGCCTTAAGACTGTTAGTGGTCAGGTTTATATCATGGGAATTGCCCAAAATAAGGCAGAGCTTGATAAGGTCGTCAACCATGCCAGTAATACGGATGGCGTTTCAAAGGTTGTGAGCTATGTGAAGGTGAAGGAGATGCCTGATGAGGTTGGGGCTGGAGCCGAGACTGAGGTTGGAGCCGAAGCTGGAGCTGGCACGGGGGCAGATTCTGGTGCTGGAGCTGAGGCTGGAGACGGAGCTGAGGCTGAGGCTGAATAAACTTGCCCTTAGAGATTCAAACAACACTGAGACCTTCGGCAGAAGATATTGATTTTCTGTATCAGGGAATTTATGAGGAAGCCAAAAGGAAAAAGGGAATGCCCCCGAATGTTCCTTTTGGCTTTTTTTTAAAAGATGAGAAAGGCCAAACGGTCGGGGGCCTCAATGGGTTCTGCTATTATGGGTGTCTTTATATGGAGCAACTCTATGCCTTCGCTCTATTCCTTTGCCTTTTAAGATTAATCACGACAGGGTTACAGCGAACTTAGAAAAGGGCGTTTTAACAATAATTGTTCCAAAACCAACGGATCTTGATACTATGGAAAAGGTAATTGAAATAAAGAAAAAGAAGTAATTTATTCAAAGACCTTACTCAAAAAGAGTCGGCGCCCTTACCCGTGCATCAATACATAATACCCCACATAAAACCATCCAAAGATGCCATGAATGATAGCCCATAAGACGGAATGATTATGAGTGAATGAGATAACCATGGCGAGCGCCGTGCCAAATGAAACACCATATTTAAGAAATTGATCTCTTATAACAACCACCATACATACTCCTTATTCAAAAGTTATTCTGCTTATATTGTGAAAGATAAAACAGAAATTGTCGACTGGGAAAAGGGGGGCTTTAAGCCAATGACGCTATTGATGATCTAGACCTTCACGCTCCTTTTTCTCAACCCTTTCCATCACAGCAATAAAAAACCCGTCAACCGAATGTGCATGCGGGGTTAATTGGAGCATATCTTCTTTCATCGGACAAGGAGTGCCAAGGACGGAGGACCAAATGTCGCCAATGGGAAGGAGGCGAAAATCCGTATGGGTTTCTAGAAATTTTTGCACCTGAGACCGATTTTCCTCATCAAAAAGGGAGCAGGTTGCATAAATGAGTCGACCACCAGGGCTTTTGTCTTTCGCAGGCTTTACGAGAGAAGCTGCCCGAGTCAAGATTTGTTGTTGTTTCACAACAAGCTCTTCCAAATCTGTCTCACAAAACTTACGTTTCAGGTCGGGGTTGCGGCGCCAGGTACCGCTGCCAGAGCAAGGGGCATCAACCAACACACGATCAAAACGCCCCGCTTGCCGTTTCAGCCACTTAAGGGTTGCTTCCTCTTCCAAGCCTCGAAATTCGACATTATTGACGCCCGCTCGACGAAGGCGCTCGCGGGATCGGGTGAGTCGCCAGGCGGCCACATCTGTTGCAACAATGCGCCCCTTGTTTTGCATCGTAGCGGCCATGGCGAGGGTCTTGCCTCCGGCGCCCGCACAAAAATCAACGACGGCCATACCACTTTTTGCATCTACTAAAAGGGCTAAGAGTTGTGATCCTTCATCTTGAACCTCAATATCCCCTCTTTTCCACAAATCATGTCCAGATAATGGACGACGCTCGACCAAACGAATCCCGACAGGTGACCAAGGTGTTCGGGTTGCTTCAAATCCTTCACCCTTCAGTTGCAGCCATACGGCTTCTCGGGTCATCTTTAGCGTATTTACCCGCAAATCTAGGGGAGCTGGTTGATTCAAAGCTTGAATTGCGTCTTCAAGGTGATCCCCGAACGCGGCTTGCAAACGCGGCAGAACCCATGCGGGGATGTTCAAGCGAACGGGCAAGGGCATTGCTTCAGGTTTTAGGCGATTCATTTCTTTTAAAAGCATATGCTCTAATGGGGAGAGGGGATGAAGATCAAACGTATCTCCATGGCCCTCTTTATGACACAAAGCTTGAATTTGAGGAATTGTGAGATCTTGAATTTTGTGGGCATAAGCCAAAACCAGCAATCGTCCACAGTTGGATTTATTGAGGGGAATGCCTTGCAAATACCAGGTAAGTTCTTCATAGCGACGTAATATTTGGTACACTGTTTCAGAAATTACACGACGATCTGTAGAGCCCATATACCGACATTGACGAAAATAACCCGTTACCACACTATCTGCAGGGCTAGAGGTTGCCAGAATTTTATCTAATAAAGTGACGGCAGCTTGAAGACGGGCTCCTTGTCTCATAAGGATGCGGCTCTCATGAGGATATTGCCTCGCGATTGGGCACTGGGTCCTGGTGAATAATAATCTCTGCATGGGGAAAAGCGGCTTGAAGTGCTAGTTCCACATCGTTGGCTACATCATGAGCTTCAAGGAGAGACAATTTTTCATCCATGTCTAAATGCATTTGTATAAAGTCTTGTAATCCTGCTGAGCGGGTTCGTAAATCATGTATTCCCCACACACGTGGGTCTTTGAGAGCGATTTGTGTAATGTGCAATCGGGCTTTGTCAGGAAGTTCTCGATCCATCAACACATCTAAGGCTCGGTGACCAATTGTCCACGAAGTATACAAAATGTATCCCGCAATTCCAGCTCCAACAAGAGAGTCTAAGCGTGTCCAGCCAAATAGAACAGAAATGTTCAAGGATATTAACACACCAATGTTGGTGTACAAGTCTCCTATGTAGTGAAGTGAATCCGCGGAAATGGCTAGGGATCGTGTTCTTTTTATGACGTAACGTTGATAGATAACCAGGAGTAAAGTCAATAGGATGGCCACAATCATGACCACACTACCCGTTCCGCTCTCTTGAAGAGGGTGGGGATGAAAGAGCCGATGGAGGGCGTCGATGATGAGCCAAACGGCGGATCCGGCAATGAACGCAGATTGCCCTAACCCGCCTAAAGCCTCGGCTTTTCCATGACCAAAGCGATGTTCATCGTCTGCCGGTTTTAAGGCTTGTCTGACCACCAATAAATTAATAATGGATGCTGCCATATCGAGGAGAGAATCAATTAAGGACGCTTGCAAACTTAAAGAATCTGTTCGCATCCATGCAAAAAATTTGGCCATGATAAGAATGGCCGCCACCATCACGGCCGCATAGGTTGCTGTTGTGATGAGAAACTTACTGGAAATTGAGATCGTATCTTTTTTTGTCATATCTAATTGCTATCAAAGAGTGGGATATACTGACCCCTCACCCGCCGTTTTGCGTCGACCTCTCCTCTTGTGGGTTTGTTGAATAATAACATTATAATAGAAGCTAACTCCAGACCTGGCATATGAAAATAACTTCTGTCATTGCGAGCCCATGCCATAGCGAAGCGGCGGCGGGGCGCGGCAATCCATGTATTTTGGATCCCCAACAATATGAAATGCTCTGAAAAACGAAATGCATGGATTGCCGCGTCGTTCGCCTTCGCCAAGGCTACGGCGTAACTCCTCGCAATGACGGAAATCTTCTGAAACATCACTTCTCGTAGAGGCTTTTCTTTACAAGTGATATTATTCAACAAAGCTCCCCTTTCTACGCCTACGCTCAGAGCGAACGGAGAAGGGGGGTGATTTTTGCCATAAGTATAAATGCTGAAATTTATCATGCTCTTGATCGCCATTTGCTATTACTTGTTAATTTTTCCCTATTGTGGAGAAACGGCGCGTCTATGTCAAATGATCCCTAAACCATATAATTCATTTATATATTTATACTTGGAGATTTGACAAAAGCTTTCTGCGTCTACACAATAAAAAAAGAACCACTTTAAAAATATGAGTCTGTATGATTAAGTCACTCTTCAAAAATTGGAATTTCTTACGGAAGAACGAGCGGGGTGGTGTATTAATATTCGTAGGGCTCTGCTTAATTCCCATCATTCTCATGGTAGGGTTGGCGGTCGATAGCTCATTTGGTTTAGCGGAAAAGCGTAGACTTCAAATGGCTGCGGACTCAGCTGCGAAAGCTGGGGCTGTAAATGGTGGGGGGATATTATCAACGACAGTTGCTGAAGCTCAAAAAGTATTTTCTGCTAATACTGTGAGCATGACAAATATTTCTGGACCAAATATTAGCTTTAATCCGAGCACACAGATCGTGACTGTTACAGCGTCGGTTGTGGTACCAACCTTTTTTATGCAAGTAGCAGGTATTGCCTCCGAAACCTATAATGTAACTGCTTCTGCAATTCGCTATGGAGGTGGGTCTGAAGTTGCAATTGTGCTTGATCTTTCCCAGACAAATGGGAACTGGACGTCAAAAATCATCGGCTCTTTGCAGAGTTTTATTACTGGCTTGCCATCTGCAACACTCGTCAGCATTGTGCCCATTGCTACTCAACTCGCGTTGGATCCTACGACAACGAATCAAGGTTTGTTATTTAACCATCTAAGCAACACAACGAATGATGAGCTTGCAAATCCAGCATTTTATTCATTGAGTAATAATTATGCTTGGAGTGCAACAAATTATGGAAACATTTATAATTATCTATATGGCAATACGTTTCCAACGAATACGAGCTATTACCCATTACCTGGTACCTGCACAGGGTGGGGAGGACCAGGAACATACTTAGCCTGTGCAGGACTTTATCCTGCTTTGTGTTCTGCGGGTCATACATCGTGCTGTACGAATTATTCATATACTCAATACACGATACCAGCCATATTACCGTTAACAGCTAATCGCACCGTTCTTACCAATTATCTTAATACCTTATCAAATTTTAATACGGTAGATAGTAATGTTTTGACAAGTTTAGTTGTGTGGGGTTGGAGAACGATTGATCCTCAATGGAAAGATTTTTGGTTAGTTAATTCTGACTCTACAACCACGGTCAGAGCATCAGGTAATTATCCCCAAGTCTATAATTCTTTAGCTCCCAAAAACTTAGTATTAGTTGTTACAGGCCCACCAACTTTGAATGGTTCAGGTATTGCAAATAACTACAAATACTCCTGCAACCAAGGAAAAACGAGTTGGTTTATGACATATTACGGTATCTTTCCACTAACGAGTGATAAGACAGGAAGTCTTGATGTTACTTGTGACAATTATAATTACAAAACCATAGACCAAGGTCTGGGATTAAATACGTCCACAACCAATTATTATAACACTCTTAACACAAGTACAACTTATGGAGCCTCAATTGTTACAGAAGTTAAGGCTAAGTTCTTGAGAATTTGCACGAATATCAAAGCGCAAGGGATTAATATTTATGTTATTACCCAAAATGATGATCCTACCCTTCAAAGCTGTGCTTCGAGCTCTGCAAGTCCTTTTTACCAAGTATCAGGCAATGGTACCTCCCATATCGATATATCAGCCACAAACGTCTCCTCAAACATTAATAGTGCCGTTGCTTTTCAACATTGAAATGAAGAAGCTTAAATGGATTTGTTAATAATGGCCCTATTGAACCGAATATATTCGGTTGCTCCCTAAACCTTGGCAGCGATTTTGGTTTGTATGGCAGTTAAGGCAGTTCCAATGCTGGATTGGGAGTTTGAAACTGTATAAGCATTTGAGGAGACATTGCAGCAGGGTGTGTAATACGAGGTGTTTGCCTGAGAAATTACATAAATATCTATGCTATTTGATCTTAATGAGCTACAAATTCGCAAGAATTTATTCCCGACTTCCGTTAATATGCTTGTTTTATAATTTGCAGACGTTTGATTCCCATTCCAATATAAGCTTGATAAGCTAAGACCCAAACTCTGATCAACGGTTTTATAGTAATTATTTTCACACGTAATATCATTAATGTTGGCATAGTAATCCGTTGGTACAGGGATTGCGCCATAATTATTTGTTGACCATTGGCGTGTCGTTGTTCCATCACCATTTGAGGTTGTCCGATCTCCACATTTCTTTGTGTAATAGGTACTGAGAGTCCAGGGATATTCGTCCCAATAGGGTTGGTCATAAGAAATAATAATAATGCTCTTTTGTTTCCCACCATATGGATTGGGATATGTTCCTGAGGCGCGTGTCGTAGCGGACAGGTCTGAATTAACGAGCCAAAAATCATTCCAGCTTGGGTCGATGGCCCGCCATGCCCAAGAGATCATGGAGGGGAAAAACGCGTCTGACCAAGAGTTAAAATTCTTGATGGAATTAATATAATTTGTGATGAGTGTTCTGTTTAAAGTCAAGGGCAACATTGGATACGTGGGAAGGTGATTGTAGGCATAAGTAGACGAACAAGATTGATGGGTCGTTGACGGACAATTTGCCGTATAAAGCGTAGAGGAGCATGATGAATAGCTGCCAGGACAAGTGGCAGGTGAGGTATAACTGGTTCGCGTTGGAGCAGATGGATACTGGGAGAGCCCGCCGTAATAAGGATTTGGTATCGCATTATAATTCGCTAAGGTCCAGGCGTAGTTTGTGCTTAAAGGGTAGTATCCGGGATTGGCGGATTCGTCATTGGTGGTTGAGCTTAAATGATTAAATAAATTGCCTGAAACGGTTGTTGAGGGATCAAAAGAAAATTCACCAGATAGGGGAATAATACTCACCATAACGTTTGACGGTAAGCTATTCACAAAACTAATTAATTGGGCACAAACATTTTGCTGAAAATTGCTTGCGTAGGCAGCTCTTTGGGACCCTTCAATAATGATGACCACTTCCGCAAGGGCAGTCCCATAGCTCGTGGTTGTTGTGGCACTATACGTACTTGTGGGAACGCCCCCGAGCACCATAAACACATTTGACACAACAATGGAAGCTGAGACAGTTACGGTTTTGGCTGATGTATTAACAGAAATCGTAGGTCCTGTTATCCCGGTCATGTTGGCAATATTGGCGGCAAATACTTTCTGGGCTTCTGAAGTGATTGTTGCTGAAACACCGCCACCATTCGCTACGCCTGCTTTGGCTGCTGCGTCACAAGCCATTTGAAGTTTGCGCTTTTCGGTCAAACCATAAGAACTATCGACCGCTAAGCCGAGTATAAGAAACATAGGCAACAAACAGAGGGCGACAAAGATAAGGACTCCCCCTTTCTCAGTGGTGCGCATAGCATTCCATTTTTTAGTTAGGGTCGTAATCATTAGCCTTAATCCTTATTTATTCAACCGCTAACCAATTTTTGCAGTAATCATGGTTTGTACAGAACTTAAAGCCGTTGAGATACTGGTACTAGAATTGCCGATAGTAAAGGCATTTGCGCTTGAATTGCAGCAAGGTGTCATCGTTCCTGTGTTCGAATTTGACAGAAGATATACATCAACACCTTTGGCTTTAATGTTATTGCAAATACGGAAGAATTTGGCACCAACTTCATTCAAAATGTCTGTTTGGTAAGTGGCCGTATTAACAGTTCCATTATAGTTTGTGCTATCAGAAAGGTTTAAGCCTAAGCTCTTATCCATCGTTTTGAACCACTTATTTTCACACGTGATGTCATCGACATAACTCATATAGTCTGTAGGAACAGGAACCATGCCATATCCAGACATCCACCAGTGGTTTAACCCATTAACGACTGTCGTAGCGTCGCCACATTTATTCATATAGTATGATGAGACATTGGGGACGAAATCATCCCAATACTGATTGCTGTTGAATATGAGGATCATGCTCTTTTGAGTTCCTCCATAAGGTTTTGGATATTGTCCCGTTGTTCGCAGTGTGGTTGTTGTATCCGAATTTACCATCCAAAAATTATTCCAACTGGGGTCTATAGTGCGCCAGCCCCAGGAGATTAGAGACGGGAATAGTCCATTTGCAGAGGCAGAAAAATTCTTTAACCCATTTAAATAGTTTACCGCGAGTGTTTTATTTAAGGTTAAGGGCAATATGGGATAAGACGGGTTGGATATATAACTATACACTTGTGAACAAGACGTGTTGATGTTAAGTGGTGGACATTTTAGAGGCCACATATTTGTCGGACAAGATGGATATAGACCGGGGCAAATGGAAAGAGGTGCCGAATAACTTGTGAGCACACTTGGATCCGTGGGATAAGTCGCATACACACCATTTGCAAAATAATAGGGGTTTTGGATCGAGCTGTAATTCGCGCTCGTCCAGGCGTAATTGGGGCTTAAGGGATAAAAACCCGGAATCGCCGATTCATCATTTGTCGTCATACTGAGATTATTAAATAAGGCATTTGAAACCGTTGTGGCTGGATCGAATAAAAACTCTGTTGCAATGGGCGTAATGCTTACCATAACATTACTTGGTAAATTGTTCACAAAATTGATTAAGGCATTGCAGATATTCTGGTGAAAATTATTATTCAGGAATCTAGCGGAAACTTCGTAAACGATCGCAACTTCCGCAATGTTTCCGCTATTCAAAGGAATAGTTGTTGTCGCATTGTAGGTACTGGTTCCGATTCCTCCGATCCCCATAAAACTATTAGACACAAGGATAGATGCTGAAACAGTAACGGTATTATTAGCCGTATTCACAGAGATGTTTGGAC
>Ga0207085_1069_pt2 | contig 14238 bp, 12 predicted proteins | sample Alteio_BWMinHeat_53_FD_153542 | JGI IMG/M metagenome (GOLD analysis project Ga0207085, IMG submission 153542) | Enriched cells from forest soil in Barre Woods Harvard Forest LTER site, Petersham, Massachusetts, United States -... | ecosystem: Environmental > Terrestrial > Soil > Temperate forest >...
AAAGTTGAAGGCGCTGCTGGCGATTGCGGGGAAGGTGCAAAAGGGCGGGAAGAACGTCACTACCGAAGATGTCGAGAGAGCCAGGAGCGAGGGAGCTACGGACTTGGAGATCCACGACACAGTCCTGATTGCGGCCGCATTCTGCATGTACAACCGCTATGTCGATGGGCTCGCGACCTGGGCTCCGGATGATCCCGATCTGTACCGACAGCAAGCGGCGATGCTAGCGACGAAGGGATACGTTGGCTCTACGGACAGGGCTCCGGTTGCGGCTACAGCCCAGACGGTTTGAGAACGGAAATAAAATGCCACACATCCGGTTAAATGAAGAACTGCCGGGCATTCGCTCGCTATTCGATTTTCGCCCTGAAACGGCAGGACCGCTTTGCCGGCTGGCGGACATTTTGTTGCATCAATCGAGCTCTCTTTCGCGCGCGGACCGCGAGCTGATTGCGACATATGTCTCCTCATTGAACGATTGCTACTACTGCCAAACCTCGCACGGCGCAATTGCCGCATATCATCTGGGTGGAGACGAAGGTGCAGTCCTTCACGTAAAGCGCGATTTCACAACTGCGCCGATCTCCCGAAAGCTGAAGACGCTGCTGGCCATTGCGGAGAAGGTGCAGAAGGGCGGCAAGCAAGTCGCCGCCGCAGATGTGGAAAACGCGAAGAAAGCGGGCGCAACGGACCTGGAGGTTCACGACACTGTGCTGATTGCGGCGGCTTTCTGTATGTACAACCGCTACGTCGACGGACTGGGAACCTGGGCGCCGCAAGATGCCGAGAGTTATAAGCAGAGAGCGGCGACGGTCGCGGAAGGCGGTTACAATCGGATTCCGTCGGACGTAAAACACCAGACAAACGGGCAAATCCCATGACGATTCCGACCGAGCCGATTGGGAGTATACCGAGGCCGCAACAACTCATTGACGCCATGCGGAAATGAGCGCACGGTCAAATTTCTCGCAGCGATCTGACCGTATTGAGCGAAGCGGCGGTGCGTGACACGATCCGGCGCCTTGAGGTTACCGGGTCACCGGTTATCACCGACGGTGAACAGACGAAGCCGAGTTTTGTGGGTTATCCAATCTACGGCGCTTCCAACCTAGCGTTCGATGGCGTTTCCATCCCCTTTGCCGACGGGCACACTCGTCAACTACCGCGCCTCACCGCCGGCCCGTTTCGCTACGTGACTTATGCCGCTTCTTATTTGAATGCCGCTAAGAAACTGACCGATCGGCCGCTAAAGCAAGCGGTCATTTCAGCATCGGCGCTGAGCTTACTGTATCCGCAGGATGGAATCCCCGGTTATTCGAGAGGCCAGTTTCTCGAAGATTTGATCGATGAAGCGGAGAAGGATATTCGCGGATGTCTCGACGCCGGAGCTTGCTCCGTGCAGATTGATTTTACGGAAGGTCGTCTGGCGCTCAAGCTCGATCCGTCGGGCGGGCTTCTTGCTCAATTTATTGCACTGAATAACCGAGTATTGGAGCGGTTCTCTTCAGAAGAACAACTGCGATTGGGCGTGCATTCCTGTCCCGGCGGCGATCAAGATGCAACCCACAGCGCGGATGTTGACTATGCCGGATTGCTACCGAGTCTTTTTGAGTTGAAGGTGACAAACTTCTATCTCCAAATGGCTAGTGAGCCGAAGCCTCAGCAGGTTCTGGAACTGATTGGACGAACAATTCAGCCGCGGCAGCGAGTGTTTGTGGGCGTTATCGATCCAATCAACCCGAACTTGGAAACCGCGGCCGAGGTCTGCGCACGTGTGCGACAAGCAGCCGAATACATACCTGTGAGTCAGCTGGGAACCACGGATGACTGCGGATTTGCGCCGTTCCTGGATGACACCTCAACGGCACGCGAACTGGCCTTCTCCAAAATAGCCGCGCGGGTACAGGGAACTGCCATGGCGGCGGAACAGTTGCGACGACTAAGCGTCGCCGGCGTAGCGGCAAATTCGTAGCTACTTTCCGTCGCAACATAGGTTTGCGCTGACCGCTCCTTTTAATCGCGGCTCGGCAAAGAGCCGCGCACGCAGTAAGCGGTTTTATGCATTTTGTGACGGAAAGTAGCTGGCAAAACGAGACGGGCAATGTCGTCATTTTGCTGCCCTGCGCTACCATAGGTGCCGGATGCCTAATGCAGTTTCTAAATTGTGGCGGTTATTCAGTTATCTGCTTTGCATCCTAATTCTGATCTCGTCGGTTGACAGAATACCCGATCCTCCCGGCATCAAACCACATCATCAAACCGCCGTTTCTTCCAACCTCGGCGACCATTACCGACCGGCGGTCATTCCGGATCGCAGGTCGGATCTAGTTCCGATAAGTCGATCGGTAAATGCCCGCGGTTTTGATCTCTGCTTGCGGCGCGACGATAACCCGCCCGTTTCATCGCTAATTCACCTGGACCAAGCTTCCGATCCGTCTCCACCATGCGGCGCATCCTGACGTACGACCAGCTCTCTGAAAAAGCTCACTCGCTTTAGAAGCGAGGGCCTTCAACACGGTTTTGCCAACGGAAGCTACTGTGCTGAATGTGCCGTCGCCGAGTTAGTTCTTCGTCTCCGAAACGTTGGGACGCATGGCTGCCGTCCGTGGGTTCATTCCCCTTTTTTGCCGATTTCGCGGCTCCAGATCCAGAAAGGATGGAAGTGTGCGTACTTCAGAAGTCGTTAGCGCGTGGCGCAAAATCTTGCGGGGAGAAGCTCCCTCCCTGTCTATTGAGATCACACGCGAATGCCCGCTCAAGTGCCCGGGCTGTTACGCCTATGACGCAGGCCATTTAGGCGGCGGCGTGACGTTAAGAGAGCTGCGCGATTTAAAGGGATTACCGCTTGTCGAGGGAATTCTAGACGTCGTCGATCGTTTTAAGCCGCTGCATTTATCGCTTGTCGGCGGCGATCCGCTGGTTCGGTACCGAGAACTGGAACAGCTTATTCCGCTGCTGCTGGGACGCGGGATACATGTGCAGTTGGTGACCAGCGCGTTCCGGCCGTTTCCGCTGCGGTGGACTCATGAGGCGCATATGAACGTGGTCGTCTCGATCGACGGTTTGCAACCCGAGCACGATCTCCGGAGAACGCCGGCCACCTACAAGAGAATCCTGGCCAACATCGCGGGCCATCAGATTACGATTCATTGCACAATCACCGGACAAATGATGAAACGCCCCGGATACTTGGATGAGTTTCTCAGTTTCTGGGCCCCCAAAACGGAGGTTAAGAAAATCTGGTTCAGTCTCTTCACGCCTCAGATAGGTGACGATCTGCCGGAAATGCTAAAACCGCACGAGCGCAAACAGGCAATCTCCGACATGATGCGACTTCGCAAGGAATACCAGAAATTGGACATGCCGGAAGGTTTGATTCGGCAGTTTGCCTCGCCGCCGGCAAGCCCGGCGGAGTGCGTATTCGCGCTGACGACAAAAACAATTTCGGCCGATTTGGAAACCGTTATCTCCCCTTGCCAGTTTGGTGGAAAGCCCGACTGCCAGTCGTGCGGCTGCATCGCTTCTATGGGCCTTGCCGCAGTTGCCGAACATAAGTTGGGTGGAGTGCTCCCGGTGGGTGCGATATTCAAGGCTTCTATCCGGGTCGGCCGGGCTAGATCAAAACCAGCGATACAGACGCCGGTGGGAACCGATTTCCGAATATTGCAGTAAGGCCGAGGAGAAGAACGATATGAACAATCTTGCCTCAGGAGAAATCGGCTACATGGAGAGTGCGATGGCCAAAGAGACAGTTCGAACGAATGCCGATATCGCCTCCTTGCTGCGTCTGTCTGCTCGCATCGGTCGCGACCCGCTACTCGTCCACGCGAGCAGCGGCAACACCTCGTTAAAGCTAAACGACACTCTTTGGATCAAGGCGTCTGGCAAGTGGCTGGCAAATGCTGAGCAGGAAGAAATCCTGGTCCCGGTCAGCTTGGCTGAATGCCAGGAGTGCCTGGAAGAAGGCAGGCCGCTTTCGGCGCAGAACGCAGGCTCCCGTGGGTCTTGCTTGCGTCCTTCGATTGAGACATTTATGCACGCGGTACTGCCACAGCGGTACGTGGTTCACGTTCACTGCGTCAACACGATTGCCTGGGCTGTCCGCACAGACGCAAATATTCAAATTGCCGAGAAGCTGTCCGGGCTACGGTGGCAATGGATTCCTTATGTGGCTTCCGGATTACCGCTTGCACGCGCGATCCAAATTGCGTCCGCGCAGCATCCCGACACGGACATATTCGTACTGGGGAATCATGGTCTCGTCGTTGCCGGGGATGAGTGCGCGATAGTAGATTCTCTCCTCTCTGCTGTACATCGGCGCCTGGCGTGTCATCCGCGCGCCGTCCCAACACCTAAACTGAGTCTTTTGGAACGAATTCAACGCTTTTCGCACTGGCGGCTGCCAGACGCGGAAACACTGCATACACTTGGGACCGACGTGGTTTCCCAACGGATCATCCAAAGAGGTATTCTGTATCCCTGCCAGGCAATTTTTCTTCGGCTAACCCCGGCGCTCTTGCCAATTCACCAGGGATTGTCAGACCTGACAAATCGGATCCAGAAGCTTGATGTATCGAATCCGTTCATCGTGATCGAAGGGCGCGGGATCCTGATCAACCAAAAGATTACGGCCGCCGAGTATGCTGTGCTCAAAGGGCTCGCAGAAGTTGTGCGGCGCATCGAGGCGGGTGCGCCCCTCAAATATTTAACCGACCATGAGGTGGGCGATTTGCTGAGTGCGGATGGGCACCATTACAGGATGTCGGCCGAAAGGAACGGCGCGAATCCATCACTGCGGCCGACCGAGGGGTTATTCGCAAGTTAGTTAGATTAGTTTCCGTCGAAAAATGCATAAACCGCTTACTGCGTGCGCGGCTCAGACCGAGCCGTTAAGTGTTTTCAGCAGTTGCGGAGTCATACCGTCACGCCTACGGCCGAAACTTCGTGGTGTCGCTCACGCTTCACAGCCTCTTCATACTCGGCACGCGCGATGCGAATGCTTTCAAATTCGGATACCTCCGACATCGGAACATCCCACCAGGATTCGTATCCCGGCACGCGCATCTCCTTGTCGACTTCAATGACCACTACGGTCGTACCCGCGTGAGTCCGCATATCGGCAATGGCGCGCTGAGCCTCGCTGTGCGTCCTTGCGCGAACTGTTTTGGCCCCGTATCCTTCGGCGACCTTCACAAAATCAACCGGCAGGTATTCGCCGTCTAATTGACCAGACTCTGTCCTATAGCGGTAATCCGTGCCAAAACCATATGAGCCGATTGCTTGTGACAACCCGCCAATGCTGCTAAAGCCATGGTTGTCCAGCAGGACAACATTGAGCTTGTAGCCCTCCTGAATCGCAGTTACGATCTCGGAGGACATCAGCAGAAAAGATCCGTCGCCGACCATGACGTACACCTGCCGGTCGGGATGCGCCATTTTGACTCCCAAGCCACCGGCGATCTCGTAGCCCATGCAGGAGTAGCCGTATTCAAGGTGATAACTGTTCGGGGTCTGTGCGCGCCAAAGCTTGTGTAAATCGCCTGGCAGGCTACCGGCCGCGCAGACAACCACATCTTCAGGGTGCGCTGCCCGGTTCACCAGCCCGATGACTTCGCCCTGGCTGAGAGGAGGCCCGTGCCGCAGGCCGAAGATGCGATCCGTCTCTTCCTCCCAATGCTCCTTCCAGTGCGCGATGGATTCCCGGTAGCCGGGGTCACTGCTATATCCCGCGAGCGCATCAGCCAGCGTTTCCAGTGCAACTCGTGCGTCTGCGACCAAGGGAATGGCGGAATGCTTGAACGCATCGATTTCAGCTACATTGATGTTGATAAAACGAACGTCCGGATTTTGGAAGGCGGTTTTCGAAGCAGTGGTGAAGTCGCTCAACCGCGTACCGACGGCTATCACCAGATCCGCATTGCGCGCCAAGATGTTCGCACCGGGAGTTCCGGTGACGCCGATTGCGCCCAGATTCTGCGAATGATCGTAACGCAGCGAACTCTTACCCGCTTGCGTCTCTCCAACCGGAATGCCTGTCTGCCTTGAAAACCTCGACAGCGCCTCGGTTGCTTCGCTGTACAGAACACCACCGCCGGCGATGATGAGAGGACGGCGTGCTTCTCTGATCCAACTCACGGCCCTCGACAGAAGTTGAGAATCCGCCTGCGGGCGCGCAATGTGCCAAACGCGCTTCTCAAACATCTCAGCCGGATACCCGGCAGCTTCCGATTGCACATCCTGAGGCAGGCACAACGTGACGGCGCCAGTTTGTGCAGGCGAAGTCAAAACTCGCATTGCTTCCGGCAGAGAACAGATCAACTGGTCGGGACGGTAGATGCGGTCCCAGTAGCGCGACACCGGTTTGAACGCATCGTTCACGGAAACGTCTTGTGTGTACTCCGATTCGAGTTGCTGCAACACAGGAGCTACATTTCGCCGCGCAAAGATGTCGCCCGGCAACAACAATACCGGTATACGGTTGATCGTCGCCGTGGCCGCTCCCGTGATCATGTTTGTCGCGCCGGGACCAATAGAAGAAACACAGGCAAATGTCGCTAGCCGATTGCGTGCCTTTGCATATGCGGTTGCGATGTGCACCGAGGCCTGCTCATTCCGGCTCAGATAGTAGCGGAAATCGGGATTCTCCTGCAGCGCTTGGCCCAGGCCGGCAACGTTGCCGTGACCGAAAATACCCCAGGCACCCGCGAAGAATGGCGTTTCGTTCCCATCGCGCTCGACGTATTGGTTCTTCAGGAAGCCAATCAGAGCCTGCGCCATGGTGAGTGGGCGATCTCGCATAAAGACCTCTCTCGAATTCCTTGTTCAGAGGCGCGGCGATGCGGACGTCGCTTCCATGCGACCACGGGATGATAATCCTCGGAAAACCTCGACAATGAACACGTTTGCACTCGATTCTAATCAGGTCGAGCGCTGAAGTAAAGCGAGAAATTGCGAATAAAGCGGCGATTGATTGGGGACTCGCCACGATTGATGACTTGACGACCCTTTCCATGTAAAATACGATTCGAGCGCACACGTGTTCATGACATCGGAGGCTGAACTATGGCATCGCTCACCTCTCTGAAATACAAAAGCCCGCTTCATCAGATGACGCAGACCACGCCGACCTGTCTGTGGAACGACTCCGCAGCGATCGAGGAGCTCTCGGCTTCGATTGAAGACGGGGCAGTCGGAGCAACCTGCAATCCCGTGATTGCGCTTGGTGTCGTCAAGAAAGAAATCTCATTTTGGAGACCGCGCATACAAGCGCTTATACAGGAGATGCCGACCGCGACCGAAGATCAGATCGGCTGGCGCGTTGTCGAGGAGATGTCCGCACGCGCAGCCGCACTCCTGATGCCTGTGTTCGAATCTGAAGGAGGACGGAATGGCCGGCTTTCCATCCAAACCGATCCTCGCCTGTTCCGCGATCCGGAAGCCATTGTCGAACAGGCCGGAAGATTCAACCGGCTCGCACCCAACATGATCGTGAAAATTCCTGCGACCCGCGCGGGAATCGTCGCGATTGAAGAAGCCACGTATCACGGCATCACGATCAACGCAACGGTATCGTTCACACTGCCGCAGTGCATCGCGGTCGCCGAAGCCGTAGAACGCGGACTCGACCGCCGCGCGGGCGTAGGTAAGCCGGTCGATAGCATGGGGCCGGTCTGCACGATCATGGTCGGCCGCCTCGACGACTGGCTGAAGGTCGTAATGGAAAAGGAGCAAATCAGCACCGATCCCGGCTATCTTGAATGGGCGGGAGTCGCAGTATTCAAGCAGGCCTATCGCATTTTTCGCCATCGCGGGTACAGGACGCGCCTGCTCTCGGCAGCTTTCCGAAATCACATGCACTGGAGCGAATTCATCGGCGGAGATGTCGTCATCTCGCCACCATACGCCTGGCAAAAGCGCTACAACGCAAGTGATTTCGAGATTATGCCGCGTATCGATCGACCCGTACAAGAGAGGGTCGTCGACGACTTACTGAACAGGTTTACCGACTTCCGCAGAGCGTATATGGAAGACGGGCTCTCAGTCAGCGAGTTCGACACCTTTGGCGCCACTTTGCGAACCTTGAGGCAATTCACTGCCGCGGGCGCAGACCTGAATGCGCTCGTGCGCGACTTTCTAATTCCTAACCCGGACGCCTAAACTTAGCTGCAAACTGGGCCAGTTGTCGATTGGTCAAGGGTCACCAACCTCCCGATGAGCCGCTGTGGGAGATCGCGGATCCGCACCTCGACGTTGCGGCAATTCTTTGATCACGCTGCGAACATAGTTCAGACTCGCGCCCATGCTTGCCTTAGGAGACACCGTGCTGACGCCGAATTTGATGTCCTGTTCCACCACGCACCAGCCTTGATATCCATTTCTTTCGAGCGTTCGAAAGAACGCTGGAAAATCGAGAGCACCTTCGCCGATCTGCGAGAACACCCCGGCTTCGATTGCCTCATTGAAGTTAAGCCCGCCCCGATGCGCGGCTTCCAGAACGGGCCTGTCGATGTCTTTGATGTGCACGTAACGGAGGATGTCTTTGTATTGCTGAGCGATCGCAATTGGGTCTCCGGTGCCGTACAGGCAGTGGCCGGTATCGAGGCACAGCCCGATATTCGAAGACGAGACAGCATCGAAGAAGCGTTCTGTCTCCTCAGGAGTCTCGATGAATGTTCCAACGTGAGGATGGAATACGAGATCAAGCCCGAAAGCCTGGGCGATCTGCTCCGCTTCCCGGCCAAGAGAGGCCACTTGCTTCCATTGATTGGCAGTCAGCGATGCGCTGCCGTCGGCAGGCACTCTACCCGCAATGGCCTCGCGTGTTTTCGACTGGTGGTCCGCCAACACAATACAAGGCGCGCCCAAAGCGGACAGAAGTTCCCCGACTTCCTGAATACGCTGCACAGCTTCCTGTGCTGCGCTCGGTTCGGCCAGGTTCAACGGAACGAAGGATGACAGCATCTTCAGGCTTCTGTCTTCCAACTGCGGCCGCAATATCTGGGGATCAACCGGAAAATAACCATACGGGCCGAGTTCCGTGGCTTCGTAGCCGCACTCCGCCATCTCATCCAGAATTCTTTGGTATGGCTGTTCCCAGGAGGGCCCGTAGTAGTCCTCCACGCCCCAACTTACCGGAGCGCATGCAAAATGAAATCGGTCACCGGGACTGCCTTCAAAATTGCCGGCGGGGAGGTTGCACATGTCGGATGTAGCGATTGTGCGGCGCAATGCGAGGTTTGTCAACGATTTCCTACACACGTGTGCGCATGCTCGGACGGCGATGTTAAACAGGGGATTGACAACAGATTACCGGAATCCTAAGCTTCAGAAGGCGTAAGCTGTGTTTCAACTGGCGGCACAACCCTAGGGAATCGGACTCCAATTTGCGCAAACGTGTGTATCCAGGCGGGGCGGATTCGCCGAAGACTGTCTCTATCAAGGACATAGCTCGATCTGCCAAGGTATCCCACTCGACCGTCTCCCGTGCCTTGAACAACAGCCCGCGTGTGAAGTCAGAAACAGTGGAGCGAATCAGGCGCATTGCCGAACAATCGGGATATCGCGGAAGCGCCATCGCGCGCAGTCTTGCCACCCAACGCACCATGAGCATTGGCGTAGTTGTCACCACCATCGCCGACCTGTTTGCCGCCGGCGTCGTCAGTGGCATAGAAACTGTGGCGGGTGATCACGGCTACTCCGTATTCCTCGCGAACTCGAACGCGGATCCGGACCGCGAGATGCGCGTCGTCCGAACGTTCGAAGAACGGCGAGTAGACGGCATCATCGTGACCGCATCCCGAGTCGGCGCGCTGCACCTTCCCCTGCTCTCCCGCCTGAACGTGCCGATCGTGATGCTGAACAATCAACATCCGAGTAACTTCGCGCATTCGGTCATGATTGAAAACTTTTCGGCAAGCTATGAAGCCACCACTCACCTCATCGAACTCGGACATCGCAGAATCGCCTACATCGGCGACCGAAACGGACGCCGGTCCGACACGGAACGCTTCGGCGGTTACCGTCAGGCGCTAGATTCCGGCAATTTGCTCTTTCAACCTGAATACGTACTCTACGGAAGCGGTACACCGGAGAGCGGCCGGGAAGCGATGGCGGCATTTCTAAAGCTTCCCGAGCCACCAACGGCCGTTTTTTGCTATGACGACATGACTGCGCTAGGCGCCATGCGGCAGATTCACGCTACCGGACTGCAGGTGCCCGGAGATATTTCCGTCGTTGGCTTCGACGATCTTTCCATTGTCCAATTCGCCGAACCGCCGCTCACAACCATTCGCCAGCCAATGTCGGAGATGGGGCGATTGGCCATGGAAGCCATGCTCGACCTATTAGGTGGTTCGGGCGCCACTCACGAAATCAAGGTTCGCGGCGAACTCATCGTTCGCGGATCGACCGGGCCGGTCAAGACTAATCAATATCAAGTCGCTCGGTTGCCGAGTTAGTAGGTCAAATTCGAGGAGGAGCATCTGATGGAGCACCTGAGATTCGGCGTAATTGGCGTGGGGGAAATGGGACGTTTCCACGCCGAAACACTCCGGTATCACACTCCGGGCGCATCGCTCGTAGCAGTCGCGGATCCAAATCTGGCGCGCGCGCAGGCAGTCGCTTCCGAACTTGAGATTTCTGCTTACGGGAGCATCGAATCAATGCTCAGCGGAAGGGATATCGACGCCCTGGTCATCAGCTCGCCGCCGAAATTTCATGGCGCTGCCATCCGGCGCGCAGCGGCTGCGCGCAAACAGATCTTCTGTGAAAAGCCGCTCGCGATCGCACTCGACGATGCCGATTCGGCGCTCGAAGCGGTCGCCGCCGCCGGAGTGAATCTGCAAGTGGGTCACATGCGGCGCTATGATCCGGCGTACGCCGCCGCCAAACGGCGCATCGAGGAAGGCGACATCGGCCGTGTCATCCTCTTCAAATCGATTGGGCGCGATCATCGGGCCGGTCCTTCCGCTGCCGCTCAAACCGAAATCAACGGCACTCTTTTCCACGACTCCAGCACGCATGACTTCGATCTCGCCCGCTGGCTTGTGGGGGACGAGGTTTCCGAGGTTCATGCCTACGCCGGTTGTCTCGCTCTTCCGGAAATGAAGCGCTTCGGGGGGTTCGACTCCGGCGTAGTAAACCTGCAATTCACCCGGGGCGCCATCGGAAACGTCGAGTCTTACTTTGACGCAAAGTACGGCTACGATATTCGTACGGAGGTCATCGGAACTGACGGAACCATTCAGATTGGTCATCTACAACGGACGTCCATCACGCTCCTCACTGCCGAAGGGCGCAAACACGAACTCATGACGCACTGGCTAGAGCGCTTCGCCGAAGCCTATCGACTGGAAATGCGCGATTTCGTGAACAACGTGCTCGCCGGCCGTCCAATGCGTGTGACGGGTCACGACGGCAGGCAGTCTCTCGCCATCGCGGACGCGGCAATGCGGTCCCACTTTGAACGTAGGCCCGTGCCGGTGCAAGCCGCTCCGGTCGCGGTTTAGGGATTCATCATGTCGATGGGCCAACCCACTGTTACGGGCACCTCGCTCCGGCGTACGCTCCGTCTTCGCGACTTGATCTTCTACGGGCTTATCGTTATTCAGCCCACGGCTCCCATGCCGATGTACGGCGTGGTATCGCAGGAAGCGCGCGGCCACGTCGTTACTACCATTCTCATCGCCATGCTGGCCATGTCGTTAACCGCTGTGAGTTATGGCCGAATGGCGCGGGTGTACCCGAGCGCGGGTTCGGCGTATGCGTACATGGCGGGCGAGTTCGGGTCCGCAGCCGGAACGCTGGTCGGTTGGGCGATCTTGCTCGATTACTTATTGAACCCGCTTATCTGTGTCATTTGGTGCAGCGCCGCGGCCGCCAATTTCCTTCCCATGATCCCCCTGTGGCTGTGGAAACTCTTCTTCGCTCTGCTGTTTACTGGCCTAAATCTGCGTGCCATTCAAGCGTCGGCACGTTTGAATCGCTGGCTCACGATTGGGTTGTGTACCGTAGTCGGCGTTCTCCTGGTGGAGTTTTGTGCGTATATTTTTTTGCACGGCTCGCTCTCACCGGCTGGTTTGCTGAAGCCCTTTTACGACAGCTCCACTTTCTCGCTTAAGGCTGTCTCCACCGGGACATCGATTGCAGCCCTGACATATATAGGGTTCGACAGCATCTCGACGCTTTCCGAAGAAGCCATCAATCCGTATCGGGACGTGATGAGAGCTACCGTGCTTACCTGCCTGCTCACCGGAGTGTTGGCTGCAATTGAAGTCTACACAGCGCAATTGGTCTGGCCGGAATTTTGGCACTACCCAAACGTGGATACCGCCTATGTTTTCGTTGCTGGAAAGGCCGGCGGCACGGCGATGTTCAACTTGATCAACGCAGCGCTTCTGGTCGCGACCATCGGGTCCGGCACCGCTTCGATGTTGGGCGCCGCCAGGCTTCTCTATGGCATGGGCAGGCACGGAGCCCTGCCGCGTTTCTTCGCGTTCGTCAGCTCTTCCACTAACATTCCCAGCCGGAACGTGCTCATATGTGGAGCCCTCGCGCTAGTCGGTGCCTGGGCCATGAGCTACCAACTCGGCGCTGAGCTGCTGAACTTCGGTGCATTCCTTGCGTTTGCCGGCGTGAATGCTTCCTCATTCCGGCACTACTGGTGGAAAGGGCGCGACCGCAGCTGGAGCCAGGCAGTGATTCCAGTGTGCGGCTTCGCTGTCTGCCTCTACATTTGGCTCAGCTTGCGGCCTCAAGCGAAAATTGCGGGGCTTGTCTGGACCACAATCGGCTGCGTGTATTTCGGAGTTCGCCTCGCCGCGCGCCGACGCTCCCAGCCACCAGCTTTACCCACGTGAGATCCGTAAAATTGAGCCGGCGGGCCAACTCACTTTGTCTTTTTCAACGCTCTTTTCGCTGGCCTCTTGGCTATCGGAGCTTTCGCGGACGCCGACTTTTTCGCTGTTAGCGGTGCACTGACTACTTCTGGCGCCACCGTGATCTCTTCGACAGACTTCTCAAACCCCATCTCGACGGCTTTGTCGATAGCAGTCTTTGTTACGCCCTTATCCACTGCTTTTCTGACGGACTTCTCAATTGCTTTCAGAGCCTTTTGTTCTTTGTCCTTGGCCATTGCTGGTTTCCTTCATTTGCCGTTTTTAGAAACCTAGAACTGTATCAGTTGGTTGTCGCTACGCGCAAATATTGACGAGAGGCGTAGCAAGTCTCTGTACTTTATCGCGTTTTCGATCCTGGCGGCGTCAAGTAAATAGAATTATAGGCTGGTTGCTCATTTTCAGGGGGGGAGCGCTTCGCAAGTGGTAGGGATCCTCGATTCGGCCATCATCGTCCTCAGCCTGGCCCTCGTGGTCGGCGCAGTGCTAAGGGCGGCGGGCAAAAAGCAAACTGACACCGAGTACTTCCTGGCGGGACGCGACTTGAGGTGGCCGTTTATCGGCATGTCGCTGTTGGCCTCCAATATCTCGGCCGAGCATGTCGTCGGTATGGCGGGTGACGGCTACCGCGTTGGCCTGGTCACCGGCGGGTACGAATGGATGGCCGCCTGGTGCCTCATCATCCTAGCGTCTCTGTTTACACCGCTCTATCTCCGGAGCAGGATCTACACCATTCCCGAATTCCTCGAGCGCCGCTTCGGATGGGGCCTGCGCGCCTTTCTTTCCGGCAATCTGCTGGTGATGAACGTGCTCACCAAAAACGCTATCGATCTTTGGGCTGGTTCATTTCTGTTGGTGCTTCTCTTCGGTTGGAATCAGCTGGCGGTGATGATTGTGCTTTCTCTTTTCACAGCGCTCTACACAATGAAGGGCGGTCTGCGCGCCGTAGTTTACGCGGATATGGTGCAAGGCACGTGGCTCATCGCCGGCAGCATGGTCCTCACGATCGTCGGTCTCGTCAGCGTGGGCGGATGGCATGGCCTGACCGCGCGAGTCGATCCCGCGCTGATCCACATGGTGAAGCCGTTAAATTCCGAGCTTCCCATCACCGGCTTCTTCATCGGGAACGTTCTGGGGGGAATGTTTTATTGGTGCATGGATCAGACCAACGTGCAGCGCGTGTTAGCCGCGCGCTCCATAGATCATGGTCAGAAGGGCGCCATCTTCGCGGGCTTCCTTAAACTGCTAATCCCGTTCATTCTGGTGCTGCCCGGCGTCATTGCCCACGCCCTTTATCCGAACCTGCCGAAACCGGATATGGCCTACCCGCGCATGGTCGTCGATC
>Ga0207085_1082_pt1 | contig 13967 bp, 12 predicted proteins | sample Alteio_BWMinHeat_53_FD_153542 | JGI IMG/M metagenome (GOLD analysis project Ga0207085, IMG submission 153542) | Enriched cells from forest soil in Barre Woods Harvard Forest LTER site, Petersham, Massachusetts, United States -... | ecosystem: Environmental > Terrestrial > Soil > Temperate forest >...
CCAGATGGTTGGGTTTGACATCCCGCTAAAACAAATGAAATTGCCAGAAGAGCTTTTGAGCACAAGCTCCGAATTCGGATCATAGCCTAATTACCTTCGATGCGTGTTGCAACCAAAACCCAGTTCGGGTTTTCAGATCCAATGGGTCGGCTAAAAGTCCAAATATCATTCATTGTTAAGGTCAGATGGGCTGGATTATCCTGAATTTTACCGTCAACATCTTTTGTGACAATAATTTGTTCACTCACAAATTTCAGAGTGATTTGTTCTTGTTTTCCTTTAATCTCAATACTCACAACTTCCGGGTCTTTTAAATCAACGATTTTTGTTTCAACGGTTTGTTGCGCTTCGTCGCGATCTTTCAATGCACTCGAGAAAGACTTAAAAACGGAAGGGTTTAGAAGTGGCTTCAGGGTCGCTTTGTCCCCTTTGGCAAAGGCCTCAACAATTATTTCAAAAGCAGCAACAGCTCCATTCAAAAATGGTTCTAAGTGAAAGGCTGGATCTGCTGCCTGGATTTTCTTCAAGCCTGCCTCAAGAGCGGAGTTAATCTCTGAAGGTTCTGGAGATTCTTCTGTAGATGCTGTCTTCTTCTGCGACCGGAGTTTCAACGGAATTACGTTGTCTGCCTCATTGTCGGGTCGAGGGAGAGGGGGTGGTGCTTCAAATCCGCTGCGCTTTCCCAAAATGGACCACAAACGAAAAATCATATAACCGGTTAAAAAAGCGAAAAAAAGTATTTCCATCATCCGTATTGCCATCTCTCCCTTAACATTTTGTGCTGTTGTGAGCCATTGTACCCATCGTCAAGACTTTCGTAACTTCTCTTATGTTAATCTAGTCTAGACGAGGTTGGCATCAAATTGCTACAACTTGAAGATAATACAATATTATGAAGGAGGAAACATAAATGTCTACAGAACCAAACGAAGGAAATGCTCCAGCAATGACCTTGCCGATTACAATTCATGCTCAATACATTAAGGATTTGTCTTTCGAGAACCCAAGTCCGGTTGCATCTTTCACCAATGAAACGAATGCACAGCCTAATATCTCAGTCGGTATTCAAGCAAAAGCTGACAACTTAGGTGGGCGTAACTTCGAAGTCGTTCTGGAGATTCGCATTGATGCGACACGAGATAAAACACCTCTTTTTGTGACAGAATTAACCTACGCTGGAATTATTACCTTGGGCGATATGGTTGGTGAAGATGAGGCAGGCCCTCTTTTGATGATTGAATCCCCGCGTCTGTTGTTCCCATTTGCTCGCAATATCTTAGCGGATGTAACGCGCGATGGGGGTTTCCCGCCTCTGATGCTTGCTCCTGTTGATTTCGCGGCTCTTTATGAACAGCAAAAAAACCAAGCAGCTCAAGAAGGCAAAGAAGGAAAACCTGCTAAAAATGGTAAGGACAATTCTAAAAAATAGATTTGTTAACTTACTTATTTTGAGAAAGAGGGGCGAAAACCGCCCCTCTTTTTATTGAAATCAATCAACGATCAAAGTAATAAGCCTTATTGATTTTGTTCTGGTTTAAAGCTTTGGACGCTTTTGAGGGCTGGGAATTTGAACATCGCTATTCAGAACTCCTTCAGCCTTGCTTAGAGATCGTTCACGCTTCAGTTTTTTCTTGGGAGAATCATTATTTTCAATATCATCAAAATTGAGCTTCTTTTTAACATCTAGAAGTTCTTCTTTTTCTCGACGTAATTTACGCACAAGAGTTGGTTGAGCTTGAGCCATTGCAAGACCTGAAAGTATCTGGGTATCATGCATCGCATGGTGAGCATGATTCACATGTTCTTTAGGAATTCCATGATCTTGGTTTAACTTATCCGCGTTCAAGCCGATTGATGCAGCGCCCAGAGGTGCAGTTATCCCCTTACGTTTGGCCACCTCTTCTTGTTTAAATGAAATACCAGAAAGTCTGCTTTTTTTTCTCTGTTTAACTTCAGGGGTCCTTTTGCCATTAGCTTTGGCTATAAGAACGTCAATCTCTCGGTCTAGCTCTTTATTCTCTTTTCTTTTCTTCGCTTCTAAGCGCTTTTTCTTATTTTCTTTACGTTTTGCATCATATTCCTCTTTTACTTTTGTTGGCGACTCAACAACAACAGTGAATTTTTTATGCATAGGAGATAAAAGGATTATTCCCATATCACGTTGTGCATCTCGTCTTTCCATAGCATGGCCATCTGCATGGTGAAACTCAATTGTTGTTCCCGTGGGAATTGATCCAGCGGTACCGCCTTGCATGCGTAAAGATTGAGCGAGCTTATGAGGATCGAATGCGCCCCAAGAATATAGAATTCTATTATTTATAATTTCAGCAATTTGTGGGGCTGATTGAGTGAAGGTTGGTTGTTGCGTTAGATCAATATGATGCATGGATTTAACATAGGGGTTCTTTATTTTATGACCCGTATTTACAAATGTATGAAATGTTTCATCACACTGACCTTGAAATAATGTAAAGAAAGCTCCTTCGGTTAGTTCGCCTCCATAATCAGGGACACCTTCTAGATCACATAGAACAATTTCTTTCTCGAAGAACCAGCTTCGATCTGGAATTTTGTCAGAAGGAGAAGAGGGATCTAATAGGTCTGGCGTGCCATCCACGCCAATAACTTGTGATGACAGGACAGCGCACGCAATGGCTTGCGTGCTTAGTTTTTTAAACATGTGCATTTTTTTTCCTATATTTTTTAATTTTAGATATTGTTTTTGTGATTTTTTTAATCACATTTTTACTTTTTATTAAAACCCTTGTTGCATGTAAATATTACTAAGTCAAAATGTTTTATTTTAGTTATTTTAATTTAAAATTATGTAAATTTTTGAATTAAAAATTTGTGAATATATGTAGTTTTTTTAATTAAAATTCAGGCTTCTTTGCTAAAGTTTTTTACAGAAATTATCTAAATTTTCTGGGTATTTACGGATATTTATTAGGAAAAAACGGATTATATGGATGTGATATTTAATATAGTAATATAACATATGAAATATGATAATAGCAAATTCATAAAATCATGATTTATTAATATAATTTAATCATAAATATTACAAAATTTATAATAAATATTTTATGCAAACTATCATAAAATACAGCTCATTATATAATAAATTTATTTATTGAAACATGTGTTTCTGACGAATTAGTTAGTTGTAGATTAAGTTTTTCGACTTAACCATGCGTCCTTGGGTTCAAAATTGGGAAATTTGGGGGAAAATTGACAAAGAATGGAGTGTATGAGGGTCTATTAGAGCTGTATTTGAAGGGGGATGAATAGTATGAAGGCAAGTCAGAAATGGAAATATAAACAAACAGAACTAAACAATCATCATGGGCAACCTCAGAATTTGACAACCCTTATGGGCATCTCTTAGAACTCTTATCCGTGCGCACAAGATTGTTTTTATTTGTTAAGATAGCTTCAAATAGCAATTATCCCAATTGCTGTCCGTGTCAAACTCTGCAACCCGTTACGCCGTTAGACGGGAAGTGGAGACTGGAAATAGAACCTGAATCCACGGTTATACGTCGTAGGGGGAAGAAAGGTTTTGACCAGACCCTCCTAGATATTTGAAAAAATATTGAAGAGAGTAAGCCATTCGTGAGGTGGCTTTGTGAATGGATACCAAAAATAGGTATTCTTTCAAAGTTAGGAAAAGATAAGGGACTTTCTCGAAAAAGAGAAGGTTTCTTTTCCCCATAAGTACTTTAAACACTGCTTAAAAGGGGAGATTGACACGGACAGCAATTGGGATAAGAAGATAGGTAGAGGAAAGGATAGAGAGGTTAAAGGAAGCATTAAACCCGTTTATATAAAACAATAGATAAGCGTCATTGCTGTAAGGGTTAGGTAATTCATTGAAATATCACTTCTTATAGAGGTTGAACCCTCATCATTTTGTCATCCTTAACATATTATTAAAACTTATTCTCTAAGCTGATTGTTAGATTGAAATGCTCTTGACTTTCTATGTCGAACAGAGGTCATCTTAAGAATGTCCGAAGTTGAGTAAGAAAATAAAAAAATAGGCCCACTAAAAAATGGTCTAAATGAAATATTTGGGGGGATATATGCTAAAGTTATTTTTTATACCTGTTTTTGTTGCTTATTGTTTTTCTTCAACGTGCATAGCAATGGAGGAAAAAGTGACAAAATTCAACCCCACCCTCACGAAAGACCTCACAGAGGCTAGGGACGCACTTAAAAGAGTGCTTGAGCATGAAGAGATAAAGAACTTTCCTAATAATCCTTTGTTTAGAGGCTCGTTTCAAGTAGTGATAAAAGATATAGATAAATTGCTTGTTCAAAATGAACAGAATAGCACCGGAACAATAAAATCAACAGCTCCTCTGCCTCCTACACAAGAAAAGAAAAGCACAGCAACAACGGGTCAGCCAATTGTTAAGGTATCATCTTTAGAAGAAAGATATAACAACCTCTACTCAGTTGTACCCTGGTTGAAAGATTTAGAAATATGCAAATTCCTCACTTTCCACAGTGTTAGAAGGTTTATGAAAGATAATCCAAAAATATTCCTTGAGAGCTTTTACAAATTTGATGATGATAGAGAAGAGCACAAAAATGTCATTAATGAAAATTTATTAAAAGAACTTGAGGGTGCAGCCAATTTGGAGGGGGTTAAAGATTATAACCTAGATAAATTTTTTCAAAGCAATCCCTTGACGTTAATTCATAGATATAGGTTAACTTTGGAGGATCTCAAGAACAATCCAGATATTTCTGCTGATTTGACTAAATTATTTGATTATGGATATCATCAGGATTATAGGATTGATAAACTATACAACGACATTGAGGGTAAACTATCTAAATACAAATATAATGGTGCAAAATATATAAAGGATTATCAGTAATAAAATGAAGTGCAACCCCCATTTTTAGAAGAGTAAATGGCGCAGATTTGGCAATAGAAGCCTTTGATTACTGAGATAGCATTAGCGTTGGGTCGGTCTAAATCGACCATTTCACGAGAATTGAGGCGTAATCAAGCCCCGCCCGTTCAATATTAGCCTGATACCGCACAACGGCTCACTCTCAAGAGACCGTAACGTCTTTGCTGAGTTGATACAAGGACGAACGGTAAGGGGGTTGTCATTTGCCTCCGCCAAAGGCTATGGCACCACTCCTCGCAATGACAGAATATTATTAATAATCAATATATTACCCTCTGTTTTTGAGAGTCTTCAAAAGTGACGGGTAGTCAAAATCTTCCCAAAAGCAATAAGTCTCTGAAAAGTCTGTGAAAACTAAATTTTATCTATCGTACACACAGTTTCTGGAAATTTACGGTTATTTACGTGTCCGCCGCATAGCACGCCACATCAGGGCAGCCGGGGTAACGAGGAGGGTAAGACTGGAAGCAAACAAGACCCCATAGACGATACAAACAGACAAGAGACGCCACCACTGGGTGGAAGGAGCTCCTTGAGTGATTTCAAAGTTAACAAAGTCAATGTTAATGCCGAGTACTAGGGGTAAGAGACCCAGGATAGTGGCGAGTTTCGTCAAGATGACGGGCCGCACGCGTTGAATGCACGTGCGGATGATGACCTCACGATACTGAGCTAAAGTGGGGTTTTTCACTTCAGCAATCAAGAGGTCATAGGTATCAATAAGAAGAATATTGTTGGAAACGATAATTCCTGCAAGCGCAATGACCCCAATGCCACCCATAACAATGCCAAAGGCCATGTTGTGGACAAGAATGCCGATATATATGCCCACACTGGACAAGACCACAGCGCTTAAGACCAACCCCATACTAAAGAAGCTGTTAAACTGAGTAACGAGGATAATGGCGATGATAAAGATGGCTACCACAAAGGCTTGCATCAAGAATAGCATGGACTCTTGCATGTCCTTTTCTTCCCCTTAAATTTGAGGGAGACTGAAGGATCAAGATTTAGCTTCGGAAGAGCTGTTCGAAGGGTCGTGATTTGGTCCGCTGCAAGAAAACCTGGCACAACGTCGGCTTTTAGACTTAAAACTTGACGACCATCAACCCGATCGATCTTACTCACCCGCTGCTGAGGTTTGCGAGTGACGAAGTTGCTGATGGGCATGAGGCCCGCCGTTGTTTGAATTTTTAAGGTGTCTAGTTCATCCAATATCCGGTACTCAGGGTAATACCGGACGACAATATCAACTTCATCTCGAGCATCCTCTGGCCGAAACGTGGCAACAGTGATGCCGTTGGTTATCAATTTGATGGCATTTCCCACTTGACGAATGTTTGCTTCAAACTTTGCTGCTTGGGCGCGATCAATCGTTAATTGCCATTCAATGCCTGGAATCGGAAGGTTGTCAGATATGTTCATAATGCCTGGCATCTCTTGCATATATTTGCGCAAACTCAAAAGGGTTGGCTTGAGGTGAGCAGATATTGGCCCGCTAATCTCGATATCAATGGGTTTTTGAGCGGGCGGCCCATCTTTTTGCTTTTGAACGGTGACAAGTATACCCGGAATGTCTATTGTGTTCTTTATAATTTCTTCTAAGATGTCATCCGCAGGTCGTCGCTTTTGCCAGTCAATAAATTCAACGGTAATGGTTCCAATAACATCTTCTGTCACCTCAGCTCCATTACTGCTGCCGCCAATCATGGTTCCGGTGCGTGTGTAGACAGACTTTAATTCTTTCATGGGTAATATTTTGGCTTCTACGAGGCGAACCAAGTCATCTTTATCTGTAATGGATAAGTTGCCTCGTCCTTGAATTTGAATGGCGGCAATTTCTGGTTCGACATTGGGAAAAAATTCAATTCCCCGACCCCAATAGGAATGGGCCATCTTGACAATGACCAATATACAGATGGCACCACCAATGATGCGTTTAGGATGGTCGAGAGCGACTTTAAGAATCTTCAAATATTTGGCCATGAGACCTGTGAGATTATCGAGGTTATCAGAATGATTTTGGTGAATAGTGCGGGGGGGAGCCTTTAAGAACTGGCCAATAGCGGGAATGAAAACCAAAGCCATTAAAATGGATGCACTGAGAACAGCAATCAGGGTGATGGGCATAAATTTCATAAACTGTCCTGGGACACCAGGCCAGAAAAGTAGAGGCATGAAGACAGCTATAATCGTGACGATAGACGTAATAACTGGCCACGTCATCCGTTGGGCGGCATGAAGATAGGCTGCGTGTGGCGGCATTCCTTCTGCAATTTTGAGATCCGCATATTCAACCACAATGATGGCTCCATCAACCAGCATTCCTACGGCAAAGATGAGGCTAAACAGAACCACAATATTAACGGTTAAGCCCATCAAAGAAATGATCATGATGCCCATCAAGAATGACCCAGGTACAGCGACACCGACTAGGAGAGATGATCGCCATCCCAAACTCATCACAATGATTCCCATCACGAGGATTATGGCCAGAATGATGCTGTTTTGAAGATCATTTAACATATTGCGAATTGTATGAGATTGATCATTGGCGTAAGAGACGACGACATGATCGGGCCATTTCTTTTGCTCAGTCTCGACAATTTTCTTGACGTCCTCAATCGTTTGAAGAAGATTTTCTCCTGTGCGTTTTGATATTTCAAGAGACACGGCTGGTTTTCCCATGTCTCGAACGACGGTCTCCCGATCTTTGAACGTACGCCTGACTTCGGCGAGATCTTCTAATCGAATAACAGCATCCTGATTTGCGGCAACAGGCAATTGTTGAATATCAAGAAGAGTTTCCAAAATTCCAGGAACCTTGATGGCAAAGCGTCCTTTGCTCATCTCAAGATTCCCTGCGGGTATCAATTGATTATTTAGAGTAATGTTTTGAATTACTTGGTCAAAGGCTAAACCATAACCTTCAACTTGGGTTGGGTCGAGGAGGATTTCAACAGCTTCTTTCTGATCCCCCATGATTTCCGCTTTGCGGACACTTGGTAGACTGCCTTCAATGGCATCCCTTAAATCTCGGGCCATGCGATATAGCGTTCGCTGAGGAATTTGTCCTGACAATTTGACAATGAGGACCGGGAATAGGCTGAGGTTAATTTCATTTATGAGTGGTTCTTCTGTATCTTGTGGTAATTTGGGTCTAGCCAGATCCACCCGATCTCGCACATCATAACGGGCTCTATCGGAGTCAAAACCAGCAGCAAACTCTAGGATAATATTCCCACCCCCTTCATAAGCGGTGGAACGCATGTCTTTTACGCCCTCAATATTATGAAGCTCTTGCTCTAAAGGGCGAAGCAGGAGTCGCTGTGCATCTTGAGGAGATATCCCTTCATGGATTAAGGAAACATAAATAATAGGAATCTTAACGTCGGGAGTCGACTCTTTTGGGATTTGATAATAGGCAATCATTCCCCATAGGCAGAAGAGCGCCAACAGGGAAAGAACTGTGCGCGCATGAGATAAAGCCGCAGCGATCAGGGCATTCATGTGGTTTTTTCCGGGATCTTAAGAGGCTCTTGAATTGCGACAACCTCTTGTCCATCTATAACAAAGTCAGCCCCTGTGGTAATTAAAGCCATATGATCGGGTAAGCCCGTAATCAAGAGACCTTCGGGATTAGCCTCCACGATCTGGACAGGGTAGAAAACAACTTTTCCATTTTCGACAGTTTTCACACCCACAGTCCCATCATCCCTTAAGCTTATGGTGGAGGGTGATATCATATACCCAATTGTTTTGTGGGTAGGGAAATTGATTCGGGCAGTCAGACCAGCGGAAATGATCATATCGGGATTACTCGTTTGCATTTCAACACGATAAGTGCGCGTTTTGGGGTCGGCTGCTTTGGCAATATAGATCACTCGGGTGGTGAGTTGCTTCTCTTCAAGAGAAGTGAGGGTAACTTGTGCTTCTGCCTCAAGTTTGATGCGAGAAATATCCTTTTCGGAAATATCGCAAATAACCTTTAAAGGGTCGAGTTCTATGACTGTTGCAATCTTGTCGCCAGTATTGACCACATCACCGACTTCTACAAAAGTTTCTTCAAAAATGCTCTTAAATGGCGCTTTAATTCGCGTATCGGCAATTTCCTGGACGATGTTTGCGAGCGCACTTTTGGCACTCTCATACTCTGCAGTGCTGGCAGCAAGGGCATTTTGTGACATGACAGCTTTGGCTTCTAATTTTGTGTTGGCTTTAAATTCTAGAGATCGTTGGTGGAACTTTGCATGGGCTTCTTCTAAGCGGGCAGGACGATCTTCTGGGTCAAGAAGAATCAAGTCTTGTCCAGCATTCACTTTTTGTCCTTTCAAAGCCAAGAGAGACAATACTCGGCCACCCGTCTTGGCTTTCAATGTAACGCGACGGGCCTCAGCAGTATGCCCATTCAATTGAATGCTCGTGATAACAGGTTTGGCCGTCATGGCCGTTACTGTTACTTTGGGGAGAGGATGAGCAATTGGCTTTGACGGTTTGTCAAAAAAATCCAGTCGCGCAAAGAAAAGAATAACAAAAATCCCCATGATTACGATGAAGGGATTGCGCTTGATATACTGACGGAATCGGATCAATTTCACTTGAAGTAATCCTTTAAAGATAAATTAATTCTTATCTGTGGTAACTGTTTTGACACAAAATCCATTGTTTAAGTAACTGATCATAAAATGAGGTTTCATCCCGGTCAAGGGCTAACTGGAGAGACTTTATGAGGCTGTATAGTAAAATTTTAATAATAATAGTTAGTTTGTCGTTTCAATAACTACAAGATGAATTTTGATAGGTCGGTGTTGTGGGCAAGATCAGATACTTTTTCGCGCACTTCTTTGTTGGTAATGGTGATCGTTTCGCCTCCTATTTCCGGGGCCTTGAAGCTGATATCTTCCATGAGTTTTTCAAGAATGGTGTGGAGCCGGCGCGCGCCTATGTTTTCCACGGATTGGTTGACGTCTGCTGCCAAAGTTGCAATCTCGAGAATTGCATCGTCTGTGAAATTTAAGGTCACGGATTCTGTATCCATCATTGCTTTTGATTGACGGATCAGGTTGGCTTCGGGCTCTGTCAAAATTCGCACAAAGTCATCCTTAGTGAGAGCCTTGAGTTCGACGCGAATGGGGAGGCGCCCTTGAAGTTCTGGAAGTAAGTCGGAGGGTTTTGCTAAATGAAATGCCCCAGAAGTGATAAACAATATATGATCCGTTTTAATAGTCCCATGTTTGGTTGAGACGCTTGTTCCCTCGATCAATGGCAAGAGATCTCTTTGAACACCTTCCCGACTGACGTCCGCTCCATGATGGTCTTGGCGGGCGCAAATTTTGTCAATCTCATCAATGAAGACAATTCCATTTTGTTCAACCATATCAATGGCTTCACGTACTACTTTGTCCGAATCCAATAGTTTATCACTTTCTTCTTGAATCAAGACGTTATACGCCTCCTCAACGGTCATTTTGCGGGCTTTTGTACGGTTTCCGAAAGCTTTGCCGAGCATATCTCCTAAATTCATCATGCCCATTTGAGCGCCGGGCATACCGGGTACATCAATGGTTGGCATATTCATATTGCTATTATCTGCAACTTCAAGCTCAATTTCCTTTTGATCCAGTTCTCCCTCATGAAGAAGGTGGCGAAATTTTTGCCGCGTTTCTGGTGTGGCACTTGTTCCGACAAGGGCATCTAAAACACGCTCTTCTGCATGTAACTCCGCCTTTGCTTTCACTTCATCGCGTAAACGTTCGCGCGTCATTTGAATGGCAATTTCAATGAGGTCTCGAATGATCTGCTCCACATCGCGCCCCACATACCCAATTTCTGTAAATTTGGTCGCTTCGACTTTAATAAAAGGCGCTTGAGCAAGTTTTGCTAGACGGCGGGCAATTTCAGTTTTTCCAACCCCGGTTGGGCCAATCATGAGAATGTTTTTCGGTAATACTTCTTCTCTGAGTTCCTTGGGCAATTGCTGACGACGCCAGCGATTTCGCAAAGCAATAGCCACGGCCCGTTTGGCATCGTCTTGTCCGACAATAAAGCGGTCGAGCTCACTCGTAATTTCACGGGGTGTTAATGAGGTCATAAGGTCACAAACTTTCTAGAAGGATATTTTTATTTGTATAAATGCAAATGTCTGCCGCTATTTCAATTGACCGACGGGCAATATCTTCCGCCTCAAGCTCTTCGACGCTAATCAATGCGCGAGCAGCAGCCAAGGCAAATGAACCGCCAGAACCAATACCGATGAGACCATCTTCGGGCTCTAGAACGTCGCCATTGCCTGTTAGGACTAAGGATACAGAGGCATCAGCAACAGCCATCATGGCTTCGAGACGTCGCAAATAACGATCTGTGCGCCAATCTTTGGCCATCTCAACACAAGCGCGGGCCAGTTGACTAGGATATTTTTCCAACTTGGCTTCCAGGCGTTCAAAAAGAGCAAAAGCATCAGCAGTAGCGCCAGCAAATCCCGCAATGACCTTATCATCGCCGATGCGGCGAACTTTACGAGCTTGAGATTTAATAATGGTCGCGCCGAAGGTGACCTGACCATCGCCTGCAATGACAACCTTGCCATTCTTACGCACGCACACAATCGTTGTCCCGCGCCAAGAGGCGGAATTTGTTGAAGACATAGGTAAGGATGAGTTCATGAGGCACCTTATTGAAAAACTATAAATGTAACTTTTATTTTACACGAAAAGTTCTCAAAAGGGCAAGAAGTTGCTATGGTGAGTTATAATAATGAAGGAGATGAAAAATGGGTTATGATCGGAATAATGTTTTTGCAAAAATTTTGAGGGGAGAAATCCCTTGTGAGCGTGTGTATGAAGATGAAGCTGTGTTGGCGTTTAAGGATATCAATCCTAAAGCTCCTATTCATGTCTTAGTAATCCCGAAAGGCGCTTACTCCTCTTTCATAGATTTTTCAATTCGAGGCTCCTCAGAAGAGGTTGCAACTTTCTTTAGCACGGTTGGCAAGATTGTTGAGCAATTAAGATTACATGAAAACGGATTTAGAATGGTTGTGAATAGTGGGCCCGATAGTGGCGAAGAAGTCCCCCATTTCCATGTGCATTTGATGAGTGGAAAGCGTTTAGGGGCTATGGCTTGAAAAAGTAGCTTTTTCTTAACTAAATAGATTTATACTGAAAATAGGTAGATTGTATTTGGTAATAAAAAAGGAAGATCTTTATGAAAATAAGTTCATTTATGGCTCTAACTTGTGTCGTTATGTTGGGGTTGAGTTCATCTGTATTGGGAGACACCAGCGATTCCACTTCTATACAATCAAGCTCAACAAGTACACCGAAAGTTACGGGATTAGAGGCTGTGGTCGTTCCCTCTACTGCACCTTTACCCCAAACCCAGTCAAGAGAGAACCCGCTCCCGTCATCAAGCTCAACACACTCCCCCAAAGTTCTTTCTAGTACACCCGTCGAGCAAGAGCTAGGGGCGACTGCGCCAACACAAGTTCTTCGTACGGTTTTGGGATTTGAGCTTGAGAGAGGGTTGAGATATCCAGTTGAGTTGGTTATCCAAGATGCTATTTATAAAGAATTGCCAATTGGTGAATCATTAATTGATGCTATTGGTTTCAAGGATCAAAACCAAAAGAAAATTCTGCGAATTTTTTCGATTCGTAAAATCTCAAATGAGAATTTTCTTCTTGTACAACCGACCTATCAAATTACCCATACAACGAAAAACCATGGCCTTTTTTGTATAAATTCCGAGACCAATAAGCTTGCTTATTATAATGGTTTTCTTCTCCAGACAGATAATTGGAAAGGTCTTAATGTTGGAGAGCATTTGATAGATAGTTTGGTTAGAACTAGCGGGAGTGGGAGTAACTTTACTTTCAAAGATGAAGTCACATTTGACTTTGAAAAGAAAGCAAATCTGTCAGAGAACGTCCCCATCCTTTGGGATGTAAAATAAGCCTGACGTTGTTCTTGTTATAGAAAATAGGAATACTGATTTTAAATTAGGGAATCTAGATCAACTTTTTTTGTCTATAGTATCTTATTTCATTCCCCCAAACCCAAAGACTATAAAATTTAGGATGTAGAAAAATTGCTTTTATACTTCCCCATTTTGACTCAACTAAACCATTGCCACGATAAATTCCGGTATGTGTTAGAGGATCTTGAGGAATTTTCTCATGATTATAATACGCAACAAGATCTCCATCCTCTGGTTCGTTTACTTCTACAAAGTGTTGAGAGATGATCACTTGCATTTTTTGCCCGCAACTTAAGACATTATCTCTTATATCTCTAATCAAATCATCGTTTAATATTTTGATTGAACTATAAGTATGGCAAACATTTTTGTCTTCTGGACTTGTGTGCGATAGTACTTTTAATCGTGCGTCTTTCTTTTCTTCTTTTTCAAAAAAATCAATAATAGATCCATCAAAGAAAGCTTCAAGGGCTTCTTTCCTAAAGAGATCAGTCGTCGGATCCGGTATATAGAACTCTTCCGCATGCAATTGGAAAGAAAATACTGAAATAAAAAGTATCTTAACTAATTTATTTGATTTTATTTTTTTCACAACAATATATCCTAAATAAATTAGTTGATATATTTAATTGTAATGATACTTTGTAAATAAATTATAAAGGATATTTGTCTCTGACAATTTACTTCAAAAAACTTGTTTCAAGGGTTGAAAAGACAATACGACTATTGCATAAGTAGGGTATACTCCCGCAAAATAAATTAATACCTCCCACACTGACCTGTATCAGCATTACAACACCAACCCGTAGCCGAATTACACGTCCATGTACCGAATCTCATGGGCCTGAGGGAAATTTGTGTTAAAGTATAATACACGAAAAGAATTGTGCTGGTGCATGAGGCCCCGATAGCTAAAATCTTAACGCAGTTTCCGATAGGAGGTGAGCAGAACCGACGACAATAGAGGTCATCCTCGTCAGAAGAGGAGTAATCTTCGTCTTGAGCTAAATTCAAGCAGAGTGTCCTTACACTATCATCCTCATTTAATAATTCTTGCTGTATAGG
>Ga0207085_1084_pt1 | contig 13820 bp, 16 predicted proteins | sample Alteio_BWMinHeat_53_FD_153542 | JGI IMG/M metagenome (GOLD analysis project Ga0207085, IMG submission 153542) | Enriched cells from forest soil in Barre Woods Harvard Forest LTER site, Petersham, Massachusetts, United States -... | ecosystem: Environmental > Terrestrial > Soil > Temperate forest >...
GCTGTGCCAAATGCCCAAGAAAAACAGCAAATCAATGGTATAAGAATCCACAAGATCCCACGAGTAAAATCTGTCAAGCATGCTATAACCGCATTCGAAGACCCAATAAAGCGGCAGAGGAGGCAGCAAAAGGCACTACCTGTTCCGGTTGTTCAAGAACAACAGCTCGTCAATGGTATACGAATCGACAAAATCCCACGACTAAAATCTGTGAGGCATGCTATCAACGCATTCATAGGGAAAAAAAAGCTGCAGAGAAAGCTGCAAAAAAAGCGACTTTATTACCAGTATCCCCTCAATCTGTTAGCTCTCCAATTCCGCGAAACAAGAGAAAAAAAAATTCAGAAACTCAAGAAGCTCCATCAGTTTCTCAAAAGCGGATAAAACCCTTGCTGCCAATTCAAAATTCTAGTTTGCAGATGGATCCACCACCTTTTTTTTGGCCTCCTGATGCCCTAGATGAAGAGTGTTTTTCATTATTTTCTGCCATACCAGGACAGTCTTTGGAAGAATCAGGATTGCCTGACTTAGAAAATGAGCCTCCTGATGCCTTAGATGAAAAGTGTTTTTTATTATTTTCTGCCATACCAGGACAGTCTTTGGAAGAATTAGGATTGCCTAACTTAGAAAATGAACAAGCAAACACTCCTATCAATAACCCTAATGACTTTTTGCTAGAAGATTCTTTGCTTTACGAGCCGCATGAGTAAGTGATACAAAGGGATTGGGAACAGCAATCTGTGCTGTGTGAATAAAGTAGACGCAGGCTCGGCAATCCTTCCTAGGCCGCTCATTGGAGATCGTATGAGCATACAGTTGACAAACCCGTTCGCCTTTCTTGAGTTTAGATCTCCCCAGCCATCAGATGAGCTGCAATCTCAATTTTACGAAATCCCTGACGTAAAATCCTCTCCCCTATTTCAAAGCCTACAAAACGAGACACAACAATCTGCAGAAGAGGCTGCAAAAGGCACTAGCTGTGCCGATTGCTCAGAAACAACAAGTCATCGATGGTATAAGAATCCACAAGATCCCACGACTAAAATCTGTCGGGCATGCTATCAACGCATTCGTAATGAAAAAAAAGCAGCAGAGGAGGCTGCAAAAGGCACTACTTGTGCCAAATGCCTAAGAACAACAGTACCTAAATGGTATAAGAATCCACAAGATCCCACAACTAAGATCTGTCAGGCATGCTATAACCGCATTCATAGTAAAAAAAAAGCTGCAGAAGAAGCTGCAAAAGGCACTAGCTGTTCCAGGTGTCCAAGAACAACAGCACCTAACTGGTATAAGAATCCACAAGATCTCACGAGTAAAATCTGTGAGACATGCTATCGCTGCATTCAAAGGGCCAACAAGGCTGCAAAGGAAGCTGTAAACGGCACTAGCTGTGCCGGGTGTTCAAGAACAACGGCTCGTCAATGGTATAAGAATCCACAAGATCTCACGACTAAAATCTGTGAGGCATGCTATCGCCGCATTCGAAGACCCAATAAAGCGGCAGAGGAGGCTGCAAAAGGCACTACCTGTTCCGGTTGTTCAAGAACAACAGCTCGTCAATGGTATACGAATCCACAAGATCCCACGAGTAAAATCTGTAATGCATGCTATAGCCGCATTCGAAGACCCAATAAAGCGGCAGAGGAGGCTGCAAAAGGCGCTACATGTGCCGATTGCTCAAAAATAACAAGTCATCGATGGTATAAGAATCCACAAGATCCCACGAGTAAAATTTGTGCGCCATGCTATCAACGCATTCAAAAGGCCAACAAAGCTGCAAAGAAAGCTGTAAAAGAAGCGACTTTATTATCAGTACCCTCTCAATCTGTTAGCTCTCCAATTCCGCGAAACAAGAGAAAGAAGACCTCGGAAGATCAAGTTTCTCAAAAACGCGCGAAACAGTCAGCGCTAATTTCACATCCTGGTTTGCAGATGGATCCACCACCTTTTTTTGAGCCTCCTGATGCCTTAGATGAAGAGTGTTCTTCATTATTTTCTGCCATACCAAGACAATCTTTAGAAGAAGAATCCGGATTGCCTGACTTAGAAAATGAACAAGCAAACTATCCTGTCAATCACCCTAATGACTTTTTGCTAGCGTAAGTTTATTTCGCGAAGCGAAATTTCTCTCAACTTAAAATTTTTAAATTTTTAAATTTCAATGTCTTACGGTTTTTTTATGGTCTTAAAAGGCGTATACTATGAAATATATTATAAATATGTTGATTTATATAATATTTTAGAGTATATTCTTGATTTAGGTATACTAAATTTACGAGATAACAATGGCATCAATACAGTCGAGAATGTGTCGTGGGCATAAATATTGGTATATTGTCGAGTCAAGAAGGATTAATGGAAAACCTCGACCCATTGTCATTGAAAGCTTGGGTACAACGGCCAACTTAATTGCCCGCCTCCAAGGTGAAAAATCGCAAAACGGATTCAAACCGTACTCACATGGTGCGGTTGCAACACTTCTTGTTCTCGCTAAAAAGCTTGATATCGTGTCTATTATCAATAAACACACTCTCGCGAATCGAAAATACTGGCCCAAACAACCTATTCGCAATGATCTAACAGCAGGTATTACACTTCTTCTTGCAGCTGTCGGTAGAATTTGCATGCCAACCAGTAAACGAGGCTGGCACGATTGGGCTAAAACAACCTCCTGCGACTATTTGCTAAGGATTTCTTCAGCAAAACTGGACAGTCAACATTTTTGGGATTTAATGGATTGCATTCCGGTAGAAGCCATCGCTAAAATTGAGCTTGAAATTTTACAAAATGCTTTTCATCACTACCCTATCAAAGGGGGAACGTTGTTATATGACACAACAAATTTCTATACATTTATCAATTCGACTAATGATCATTGCAGTATTCCTAGGCGAGGAAAAAACAAGCAAAAACGTGGAGACCTTCGTCAGGTAGGTTTAGCCCTTGCTGTTACAGAAGAGCATTACATCCCTCTTTTACATCACTCGTATCAGGGAAATATTAACGACAGTAAGGTGTTTGGAGAAATAATTTCCTCCATCAAGACCAGGATGGAGTTGCTCAAAATAGATACAAGCGAACATACCATTGTTTTTGATCGTGGTTGTAATTCAAAAAAAAATCTCGAACAAGTTAATGATCTTGACTTGCACTATATAGGAGCCCTCACTCCGTCTCACCATAAAGACCTTTTAAAAACAGCGGAAGGTAAATTTATTGCTACTCAGGTTGGAGATAATGAACTTGAGATCTACCGTGAAAAACGAGATGTCTGGGGTGAAGAACGGACTGTTTTAGTTTTTGTCAGCCAAAGACTGAAGGATGGACAGTTTAGAGGTGTTTATCAAGCATTAGAGAAAAAAGAAAAACGTCTTAAAGAGATTCAAAAAGGTCTTTTAAGTCCAAGATCCAGAAAAAGAACAAAGGATCAGTTAGAAAACCTAATCCACAAACTTCTCAAAGGACAGTTCATGGATGGGTTAATAACTTATAACCTTGAGGAAAGAAGCCCTGGACGCTGGAATATGACTTATCAAATAAGTGAAGACAAGCTTGCTGAGTTGGATGAGCGACTCGGATATCGCATTGTGATGACTAACCGTCATGACTGGGGTAGTGAAAAGATTATAAAGGCATTTTACGATCAATCAATTGTAGAAGGCGCTTTTAAAAATTTGAAAAACCCATATCACTTAGCGGTAACACCAGGATTTCATTGGACGGATCAGAAACTAAGAATTCATTACATGATCTGTGTAATCGGATATCTTTTGTCTGCATTAGTTTGGTATGACGCTAAAAAAGCCGGTATTAACACAACCTTGGATACTTTGCTGGATTCATTAAATGGCATTCATCTTGGAAGATTCGTTGACATGACAGGAAAACAGGGAAGGCCAAAAGTAACATATCGTTTAGAAGATCTATCAGACGAACAAAAGGTTCTTGTCGACTTATTCAACCTATCAGAAATTCATCTCAAGCCACTCAAGATTGATGGCGTCAGTGTATACAAATAAAAACAACCCTAAAGAACTGACTTCAAATGACTAGCGTAAGTTTATTTCGCTTCGCGAAATAAACTTACGCTAGATTGCCATGAGTATGTTGACCATCTTTGTTCAGTTGGCTGTTTATTTTGTCCGCTTGCCCTCTTTCCGTTGTCAGGCTTGCCCTTTTGTCCGTTTTGTCCTTTATAAAATCTTAATCTTTGTTTGTTATAATCTCTTCTTTATTAATTTAATATTTAGGAGTTTAAGTCATGGTCGCTATTTCTAGAGGAGATATCGTTGAATTGTTAAATATTTTTAATGACGAGTATAGATTGCAAGAGAAACACGACCCTAGACAAGGATACTTAGTCCAATTCGATGTCAAAGAAAATGGAATCAAGGCCTCATTACATCCACATGGCGGAAAACGAAATGGAAATGAATTATTATCGGGCATCTCTCAAGTGAGAGATTCTTGTCTCTTTTGCCCTCAAAAGCTTGCGGAAAATCCTCTAAAGATTACTCAAAGCAACACAACTGATGCAGTTAAGTCATTAAGTGGTCAATTGCTCATCGTTCCTAAAAATCATTACTCTCAATGGTTTGATGCACCCATTGAATTGCAAGCAGACCTACTCCAAGAGGCTATTGAAATAAGAAAGCAATATCCAGAATCGCAAAGCCGTCCCATAGAACTTCATTGTGGTTCAGCTGCGGGACAAACTGTTTTTCATATCCATGTTAGAACAAATGTGTATATGAAATAGTTGGCAGGCAGTTTAAGGAGTAGAGGAGATTATGCTCATCTTCCATAGAAGTTTTTGATTCGCTCTCTATCTTCATTCTCATCATCGGCCTTGAAGTAAATCTGGATAAATTCAATATGGTCAGCCTCTTCAAAATAGGCGTATGTCAATCGGATGCCAGATGCGGCACCGCGACCATGAATAGATTTGCAGGCAAACTTTACGGCTTTGAAAATTTTAGGTTCTTCAATACCTAAATTATTGATGAGAACAATGCCGCGGTTGTCAATTTTTTGCTTATGGAGCAAAACGAGTTGAGTATTGATGAAAACCGTCAAGTCATCTTCCAGACTGCGATAACGCTTGAGCAGTTGCTTAAGGTCTCTTTCAAATTCTGGTCTTCGACTGATTTTAGCGAAGTTCGTCATCAGTATATTCCCTTACGCTGTAATCTGGAGTTCTGTAGAAAACTGTCTCGTAGTCGATAATCTCTTTCGGTTGAGTGACCATCCAAGGAACATCTTTATGAGAATATTCACTGATTGCTGTGGCATTCATGCTGCCAAGTTTATGAAGCACGTCGTCAATGCATTTGATTTCTGTCGCTGATAGAAGACTAAGGTTTGGGTCTCTTCTTGGTAAATATTTCTTCTGCTCGCGCTGGAAATATTGGCTTTTCACTAATTCCAGTTCATTTTCCGTAGTCATTTCTTTAATAATTTCTTTGAATTCAAGAGGGGTTGGCCCATATGTATTTTTAATGTACGTTGCTCCCATCAATTGCTCTTCATATTTTTCATAGAAATTGAAATCGATAAAATACAGTAATTTATAAAGAACTGTTTCACCAACATTTGGCTTAGCCCCTATTCTACTTAAAACGTATAAAAGAACTTCTTTGAATTTTTTTAGGTTCTTCGCCGGAACGCTAATCCGCATACTGGGCTTTTCTTCAGCCGGCGTGCTTGCTTCTCTTTCCAGGATAATTTCTAACGGGGATTCTAAATTTAGCAATTCGTCAGTGGAAACGTTCATGAATTTGGAGATTTTGACTAGTTGTTCAACCTTGAGCGATCGCTTATCATTTTCAATAAGAGATAAGGCGGTTCTATCTAATTCAAGAACTTTAGCCAAATCCTCTTGATTTATCCCGTGCTCTTCACGGAGTTTTTTTAGCCGATGACCTAATGTTTGACTCATTGCAACATCCTCACTTTCTTTTAGTGTATCATAATGTAGTGATATAACACAAGATGTGTGTTATAAAACAACATTTCACTTGTGGTGATTTTGCCAATTGTTGTATGGTTTTGCTTCTTAATGTGCAGGAGATATTGTGGCTTATATACAAGAACGCAAAACTGATGATGGCAAAACTCACTACCGAGTTCAGATTCGATTAAATGGGTTTCCTACTCAATCTGCAACATTCGAAAGAAAAACAGACGCTAAGAAATGGGCTCAGCAGACCGAAGCCGCTATCAGAGAAGGGAGACACTTTAAATTTGTCGAATCTAAAAAACACACTCTTGGCAAATTAATCGATAGATATATTCGCGATATCCTCCCTACAAAGCCAAAAAGTCAAAAAAAGCAAACAGCTCAGCTTACTTGGTGGAAAGAGCAACTAGGCCATAAGGTATTGTCCGATGTTACACCCGCCTTAATAGCTGAATATCGGGATAAATTAGCCTCAGAGAATACTTATAGAGGTGGATTAAGGTCTCCAGCTACAGTAGTCCGCTATTTGGCAGCTCTTTCACATGCAATGACCATAGCAGTCAATGAATGGGGATGGCTTGATGATTCAAATAGGAGGATTGAAGCCAATCGAAGGTTCAGGATATTCAGCGAAAGGTGTTGACCCAGAATGGTTCAGTGACCTCTAACCAGGCAAAACTAAGCCTGGCCCCAAACCAAAAAAGCTCAAGAAGCAACCTAAAACTTACTCTTGATTGAATTCCCATGCTCGCCCTTCTTTATTTAATCTTAATATTTATTTTGTATAATTTTATTTATTATCTTTAATTTAAAATTAATGGAGATTTATGTCATCACAAGTAATTCAAAATGTTAGTATTCCGACAACTCTCAAATGGCCAACCGATAAAATTGAAAATAAAAACGAAGTTTCTAGTTGGTTTTCTTTAAATTCTATCACAACCAAGACTAAGCAATTTATTGGAGGTGTTGCTGCCGCTTCCGTAACGGCCTCTACGGATTACAGTCTTGAATCTCTGGCAAAATATTTTAAGTTTATCCCTCAAAATCCCTGTTTTTTTTGGAACGATTATCGTGATAACATGCAAAAAGGAACAGGCTTTGTTATGTCACAATTGGACGCTTGGAAAATTATGGCTCCTACTGCTGTTATCGCTGGAGGCATTGGTGAAGAATTAGTGTTTCGTGGAGTGGTGCAAGATGTATTACTTACAAAACTTCTCGGCAAAGCAATTAAAAAAGTTTCTCCCAATAATGCCTCGTGGGTGGATACAAAAACAGCGAAAGTTTTTCGTATTGCAATTACATCTGCTTTATTTGCAGCAGGACATCTTATAACAAATACAGATGAAATTCCTTTAGGTATCAAGTATCAAGCTTTTAACGCATTAGCCATGGGATTTATTTTAGGAGCTATAAAAGAATCTCGTTTAGGGTTAATTGGAAGTATTGGATGCCATATGATGCATAATGCCATAAGCTCAGGACAAATATACCTTCAATGTGTATCAAATGAAAGCTAACTAGTAAGTAAAATAATCATACATGTTCGCGGAAGTACTCGTGAACATGTACCGATTTTGGAGCGGATTCTAAAGATAAGCTTTGAGTTTTTTTGTGGATAACTTTTCCCTTCACTCTTGAGAGAAGGAGAAGATATAACCAATAGAAAATGGTGCACTATTGGTGCACTTCCTCACAAAAAATCAGTACAAGTAGCAATCTATTGCGATAAGCAAATTACATTTAAAATGCTGGTATACATATTGTTATGTGTTGTGGCTTTTTGTGAATATTTGACAGTTGACTGACTAACAATCCCTTGTTGTGCTTTATTTTGGTTTTTGCTACTTTATACCTCTTAATTCTGGAGACATATGGGATCAATTCGTGAAATCACAAAAAAAGATGGCTCTAAATCTTATCATGCTGAAGTGCGTTTAAGAGGACACCCAATTGAACGTGATAATTTTCGAACGAGAGGTCTGGCAAAGAAATGGATTCAAGATACCGAGTCCGCGATTAGGTACCGGAGTGCCTAAAATTCATAAAGCCATGAACACAAATGGCTCACCACCAGCTATTTTTGAAACTGATTCGGAATGTCACTACTTTCTTACTATATTGCCTATCCATCCCGAAGCAACAAGAAAAACAACAAGTCTTAGTCAAAACATAGAGCAAATACACCAGTACACTGGTGTGTTTGGAGTCGAAACACACCAGCTTACTAGTGTGTTTTCCAGTGAAAAACTCCCAACAGAATTACAAATATTAATTAACAGCCTTAATATACGTTCCAGTAAAGAGGACGTATGGCTGGTTATTCAAAAGCTCTGCGCATGGCAACCGTTGACAGCCCAGCAATTAGTAAAACTTCTGAAAAGAAAAGATAAAAAACACTTCGTTAGAAGCTACCTTACCCCAATGGTTAAAGAAGGAGCGCTAAAATATTTATTTCCTGAGGATGAAAACTCACCGAATCAGGCTTATACTTTATGAAAAACAATAAAGACGATGTTTGCAAATCTTATGAAAAAATAGCAGATTGGATGGATGAACATCGTTCGAGGGAACTATTCGAAAAGCTGTACCTTGACCGTGTCATCGTCTATCTAAAACCAGGTGCAACAGTGCTGGATTTAGGCTGTGGAACGGGTGAACCAATTGGACAATATTTTATAGATGCTGGTTTTCAAGTTACGGGAGTTGACGGATCAAAAAAAATGCTGGAGATAGCAAAGTCACGTTGCCCGAACACTAGATTTATTTTAAGTGATATGCGTACGATAAATCTAAATGAAAAATTCGATTGCATTATTGCATGGCATAGTTTTTTTCATTTATCACAAAATGATCAACGGGCAATGTTCAAGACATTTGTATCGCATTTGAAATCCGGCGGTGTTTTGTTGTTCACTTCAGGATCAGAAGAAGGAGAGGTATGGGGTGATAATGGTGGGGAAAATCTTTATCATGCCTCGTTATCACCAAATGAATACAAACAACTTCTAAAGCTATACGGTTTTGAGCTAGTTGAACATAAAATATCTGATCCAGAGTGTGGGGAAGCCACTATTTGGCTGGCAAGGTTAATATGAATAGTGATTACATAATCAGAATCATAGAACAATTTATCCAGGCTATTGTAGCGATTATCACAGCAAGAAAAGCTGGAAATTATGAACAGGCATTTCATCAGATTCAAAATGCAAGTCAGCGCTATTTAAACACTGATATTTCTGTATTTTTAAATAAGACTCCCGAACAACTCTTAGAGTATTTTGGAGGGGGTTCAAAACATTTTGATACTGAGCAGTGCATCTTCTGCGCCGATTTATTGTATGAAACTGCTTTAATTTGTGAAGCAAAACAGATTGAAGATTTATCAGTTCATGCAAAAATATTGTGCTTATATTTATATCTAAATGTCATTCCGAAAGAAAAAGAATTTCAGACAACTTCATATAAAGAAAAGGTGAATGAATTAATAAAGGAATTGGAAACGAAAACCGTGCCAGAAAGTGTTAAGGATAGCCTTATTGCCTATCGAAAATTATTAGATCATGGTTATTATTGCATCAAAGAAGGTCATAGATGCTCATAAACCGTTGCTGAACTTGACTCCATGTTGGGAATTCTCCAAAGCACAATATTCGGCACTGTTTCTCAAATTCTGCTGCAAGGACCATCTCTATATTTCCTTTTGGGAAAATGGCTTCACTTTTTGCAAAGCTCATGCCCGGAGGAGCTACATGATCTGTTTCGAAATGCTCTCTACTAACTCTGTCATAGTCAACTTTGATTGTCTCATATTCATTAGAACGTAACATTGCCAAGACTTCTTGGCGTTCGGCAAGGCAAAATAGATCGTAATAATGACGAGCATACCCACCAATTCCGATGCCAGTCTGCTTGAATTTTTCAACTTTAGAATGAATGGCAAAAAGCTTTTCAACGAAAGTACGGCGAAAATGAAGTAGACGCATTTCGAAAGAACCTTCATCCTCGGCTCCGAGGCTTATTCCTGTCTCGTTGAGAAATTTTCCTACATAAGATTGAAGCTTTACGCGCTCCGTTGGTTCTTTACCACTGGCGGTACCAACTTCAAGAAGAACACGATTCCGAATATCTCCAGAGCTTTCTCGATCACTGCTTCACGCATTCCAGACGAATGGAAATGTTCAGCTGCGCGGATGATTGCCTGTTCAAAATCGGGGTGTTCAAATAATTTCAAGTTTTACGTTCCTTTCGCTTGCCATTGTCTGGCATATTTCAGTGTAATTAGATGTCCAAAATCAAATCGAGAGAGCGGATTCAAACTTTTACGCAAGTCCATAAGCTGTTTTTCAGAATATCCAAGTTCTTGTCCAATGGCACCAAGTAGGGCGCGAACACGTGGAGGTTCTGATATTGCGATTTGAAGTAGATGTTTAAATCGTCCAGCTTCTTCAAAATGCTTTAACAACTTATTAACGGTTTCTTCAGGAGAAAATTCGCTAAATGATCCTCTTTGACGAAGAAAGTCTAAAATGGCAGCATCTTTATCTGAAAGTTCTTGCCACGATTCTGGTCTTCGCGTGTGTATGATTGTTTCTTTACCAACAAGCAAACGTGGTAAACTAAGGCCATTTGTCGCGACTTCTAATTTTGCTGTATGCTGCGTGCTAAACCCGAGGAGATTCGCCGCTGCACATCCAGCAGGAAATATCCCTTTTCCCAAGATGGGTAAAGAGCGTAATTGACTTGGATTCGGTTTACTTGGCCCAAATGCCGTTTGCCTTGGTTTGTAGTATAGGCCTTTACCCAATCTTTGAATCATGCCAAGGCGAAATAGGCGAGACAAAGCCTGTGCAACTGCTGTAAATGGCATGTTTTCAAAATCGGTTAGTCGCCAAACCCGTTCTCCGCCCGATTCAATTTGGTCTCGGACGGTCTTAGCGACGCTATCAATATCGGACGTGATTTTCTTTTGTCTATTCTTCATAACCTCATTATCACCCAATTTTCCCTTTTTGGTCAAGTTTTTTTGCTGTAAAACTTGACATTTAGCTGAATTAACGTTTTATTGTTGTTAGATACCTGTTGCGGATTCGCAGCAGGTAGTATTAATTTTCAATTTTTACTGGACATTGAGAATAGCGAATCACTTGACTGCCAGTTATGAAGACCAATCTTAATATGATATAAAGAGACAAAGGAAGTGCAGTTCCGTTATGAAGCGCCCTCATTTCATAGTAAATCCCGGCAATCAAGCAATAGTAACAACTTCCAAAAATGGATTCTGCTGTCCCTGGCTACTTTATATTTGCGCTGACCCTTGGCTCAACTTTACGATCTCTGTCCAATCATCAGATTGGATATCACCTTCTGCGATTAGATTTAATTTCTCTTGATCGCATTTCATGCATTTATGAACGATTTGCCAGCCTTTTTTTCCGCTATATTTTAAGCAATACGCTTTCATAATTCCGTGACAAGTGCTTTTTCTATCACCAGGGATCAGTTCATCTACATGTAGTGATGATAGACAAAAAGGACAGTGATTACGATAGCTTCCACGGTGTAGCGACAAAACGTATTTTTGGCATACGATACACACAAAATCAGTATTTTCTTCTTTTTTACCCATTCCATACCTTCTTGGATTTGTTGTTGAACAAAACATCAAGAAAGTAGGATTCCGTTTGATTCTTACTGTAAAACAGCCATCGGGCTTATCTAAACTAGGGACAAATTCACCGCTGTTCCTTTAGAGTTCGCGGTTACTTTCAGCTCCAACTTCATTAAGGCTTCCTTTCATCCTTAAATCCGAACCTCTGCCAATTTTATTGTTTGTATTGGCCACTGTAAGGCGGCCTTGAAGCCACCTTCCGCTGATATGTGTAATTTTAGACTCACCGACTTAGGCGTCGTCTCCTAAGAATGGGCAATACTCCTTAATTTAATAAATTTTTTATCCATATAACTCCTTGTAACAAAGCATTTTAAAAAGGATTCTATCACAAATTCGTAAAAAAATCAATAGCATTGTTAATCGAGCTAATAAACAATCAAATGTTGATGGGACGTTGTAGAACAACCTTCAGGCAATAGGACCTATATTAGGCCAAGCGTTGGAAGTGGATATATTATGGATGATAATTCTGGCCAAAATACTTACATTCGGCCTGGACTGGGTGGATATGTCATAGACAATGGATCGGGAATTAATACGTACATTCGACCATACTAAACTAGCTGTAAATCCTAGTGATGGGAGTCAGGCTTGCAAGCCTGACTCCCATTCAGGACCTCTATCATATCCAGGGTATTATCATGGCTTAGTTATCCCTCAAGCAGAAGACGGGACTGATCTTCATTGGTCCTATTATTACTTACAACATGGACAAAGTCCACAAGAAGGCATTTTGACCGAGATACTATTCTTTCCATACTCGATGTCATTATCCGACACATTCATTCCAAACACGACAAATACTTCTTTTATCCATACACCATTTTCTCTTCCAGACATACATTCTGGCAAATTTTCCATGATGAATCGATCTTCTTTGAATTTGACGGTGGGGCAATTCTCTTTGTCATATTTTTGTAATTTTTCAAAAATTTTTGACACGTTTTGGGAGTCATATGCACAAACAATCGGAAGTATGCCATAAAGAGCTTCTATATATTTTGAATCAAAACACTTACTATTTTCTTTTTGTTCAATGATTCTAGAATAGATAGTGTAGCTAGAAGAAGAATCATCAGATTCAAGAATTTTAGCTAGTTCAATTTCTGAGTCATGTCTCGAACTTATCGATCCCATTTCTCCAGAAAAGGACAACTGAATGTGAAGCAAATAAAAAAACACAAAAAAACATTTAGTTTGCATAACAACAACCATTTCTTTGATTGGATTCAAACAAAATTCAACCATTTCGTTTGTTTGTTCTTTTATTAATTAAATACACCACAATAGTCAAGGCTGAAACCTGTAATATAAACTTATAATCGCCAATATAAGCCATGAACGAAAAAACAAGCAGTACAAAGCAAACAGCCAATCCTTCTATAAAACTGAATTTACTATTCATTTCAATCCCACATAGGGTCACAAGGTGTTCTGATATAAGGGCTCATTGCTGAAAGAATATCAGCAAATGGTGCAGCGCATTTTTCATAGAATGCTCCTTCCTGACAACACCAATGGCATCCCTTCTGCAAGGCATAAACTGCAGTATTGCATGCTAAAAGGCAATAACCGTTAGCTACAAATGCTCGAGAGCACCAAGTCATCCCGCCAAGAGCTGAGAGATCGCACCAATTCTTGCAGCCTTCAATTGTTCGCTCTTCTACCCTTGGACCGGCAGTTCTTTTGCATAAACAATCAGAACTTTTCGTGACGATGCACACACCAGAAGGCGAAAATTTAACATCATCTAAATCATTGCAAAGACCTGTCATTAGAAAGTATAGCGCAAGAGCATCTCTGGATTTGTCACAATTGGGTATATTTCTGAGGATTAGTTTTTCACCAATATCATCTACTGTAATTTGAGAATTTTCTGATAAGAAAGCAATATCTTCTTCAAAACCATCTGTATGCCCCAAGAAAGCCTTTGCCGCTACGCGTATCGCAGTTGCATTAACTTGATCCGGTCGCCGTAATTTACCCAAAGCAAACGCCTTATTTACATCCAAAATGACTTTTTCATGTTTGTTTAGAGCTAGATATAAACGAGCTCGATCGATATAAATGTTCGGATGATTTTGATCGCGTTTTTTTTCAATGATCTCAATAGCCTCATCAAAATAGTGTTCCGCGCACAGAAAATCATTTTTATCACATGCTTCTATAGCCTGTATCCAT
>Ga0207085_1086_pt1 | contig 13414 bp, 9 predicted proteins | sample Alteio_BWMinHeat_53_FD_153542 | JGI IMG/M metagenome (GOLD analysis project Ga0207085, IMG submission 153542) | Enriched cells from forest soil in Barre Woods Harvard Forest LTER site, Petersham, Massachusetts, United States -... | ecosystem: Environmental > Terrestrial > Soil > Temperate forest >...
ATTTTGAACGCCCTTCATATAAAGCACCACGATAAAACTCTCGTATTGGAAGTTGCCCAACATCTTGGGGAAAACCTCGTGCGTACGATTTCTATGGATGCGACCGATGGTCTGACTCGAGGTCAAGACGTCATTGATATTGGGGCCCCTATCATGGTTCCGGTTGGACCAGGGACATTGGGTCGAATTATGAATGTTGTGGGAGAACCGATCGATGGGCGGGGGCCAATAAAGGGCGTGACAAATCTGCCGATTCATCGAGAAGCTCCCTCTTTTGTGGAACAATCCACGGAGACTGAAATCTTGGTTACGGGCATTAAGGTCATTGACTTGCTCACACCCTATTCCCGTGGGGGCAAGATTGGACTATTTGGTGGTGCGGGTGTTGGTAAAACGGTTTTGATTATGGAGTTGATCAATAACGTTGCCAAAGCCCATGGGGGATATTCTGTCTTTGCCGGTGTGGGGGAAAGGACTCGTGAAGGAAACGACCTCTATCGAGAAATGATTGAGTCAGGCGTTATCGACCTGGAAGGGGAAGGGTCTAAAGCGGCGCTGATTTATGGCCAGATGAATGAGCCGCCCGGAGCGCGTGCGCGTGTTGCTTTATCCGGTTTGACCGTTGCGGAATACTTTAGAGATGAAGAAGGAAAAGATGTTTTGTTCTTCGTTGATAACATCTTCCGATTTACCCAAGCAGGCTCTGAGGTGTCTGCGTTGTTAGGCCGTATGCCATCGGCTGTGGGTTATCAACCAACTTTGGCAACGGAGATGGGGACGTTGCAAGAACGGATCACAACGACAACTCGAGGGTCGATTACCAGCGTTCAGGCCATTTATGTTCCCGCTGACGACTTGACAGATCCGGCACCAGCGACTTCTTTTGCTCACTTAGATGCAACCACCGTCTTGAGTCGACAGATCGCCGAATTGGGGATTTATCCCGCCGTTGATCCTTTAGATTCGACATCACGCATTTTGGATCCTCATATCGTGGGGGAGGAACATTATGCAGTAGCGCGTGAAGTGCAGCGCGTTTTACAGTCGTATAAATCCCTTCAGGACATTATTGCTATTCTGGGAATGGATGAGTTATCCGAAGATGACAAAGTGACCGTTGCTCGGGCGCGTAAAATTCAACGCTTCTTATCTCAACCGTTCTTTGTGGCAGAAGTTTTCACCGGAATGGGGGGGGCTTTTGTTCCTTTGAATGACACCATTGCTGGATTCAAAGCGATTGTTGACGGAGACTATGACCACTTGCCCGAAGGGGCTTTCTATATGGTGGGAACCATTGAAGAAGCCATTGAAAAAGGTAAAAAAATGGAAAAAGAGAGCGCATAATAGATGCAACTATCCTTAATTTCTCCGGAAGGAATCGTCTTTACTGGTGATGTGGAAATGATTGTTATTCCAGGCGCCAAAGGAGACTTTGGGGTTTTAGATCGTCATGCTCCCTTCATGACCATGTTGCGAAAAGGTCCTGTCACTTTATACCAGAACGGTCACAAGCACCAAGTTTTCAATATTTCTGGTGGTTTTTGTGAGGTGATTCCTGACAGATGCATTGTTCTAGCAGATTCGGTAGAATAGAATGGAAAATCCTACCCTATTTGTCGTGATTTTAAGGTACCTCGTTCCCATAGAAACCATTATTGAGCAAAGACCTGAACATGTCATATTTCTGGATAAATATTACGCGAAAGGCATTTTTCATGCTTCAGGCCCCCAAATTCCGCGATATGGTGGGATGATTCTCGCAAAGGCCTCGAGCCGAGAAGTGCTTAACAAAATCTTGAAGGAAGATCCCTTTTACCAATACAAATCTGCGGAGTATCAGGTTATTGAGTTTACCATCAATAAGCATTCAGAGGCTTTTGGTGTCTTTCTTGAAAATGTGTAATAGAAACCTATTGGTTTTGATAAATATCATAAAGAGTGAAATTATAGCCGATTTTGAGGATGTGTATTGTGTTAGGCATGATTTACATCTTTCGCAAACTATATGATTTAGGCTATAGCTTGATCGGAATTAGTCCACGCACCCTTCAAGATTAGGAAAGGTTAGGGTATAATTTATACTTAATCTCCAGATCTTTAAAATGACTGAGGCCAAGAAGATACCCGATTCCTATCGGCAAAGCTATGAGCCAAATTCCAAAAGACCCGAAATACATTACCAAATAGATCATGCCAAACGATGTTATGGCGTACATGAGTGCCCGTGAAAGGGCAAACAATACTGTTGCGCTCATGAATCTGCAATAGATGGGAAAATGACTATAAAATACAGGAATAGATGGCGATTCTTCTAATTTGAAAATAAGAATTAGGGACTGTATCAAAAACAATTGCATTGGACTTGTCGCAGCCATTATTAAAAAAGGAAGCAATATGATCAATAAAAGCCCCAATGTTGATCTTATTTTTTGAATTTTGAGGGGATGAATCCTATAGCTTAAAAAAGTCAAAGTAATTCCGGTAATGAGGGGTATAAATGCCAGAAAGAAATTATGTCTCACAATATCTTCAGAACTATAACCGAAATTTTCTTTAAGCACAGGAATGAAATGGAAAAATGCCAGATAGAAGCCCAAAGGTACTCCGCAAGAGATAAAAAAATAGGAGATTAATGTTTTTGTATTAATACGCTCTTTCCAGGTCGCATTAAATGCTTTTCCTCCAATCGGATCTGCTTCAATATTCATATGGTGAATTTCTTTTTTTAACCATTTTCTTTTCGCCTCAAGAAACTCAGGTGTTTCTCGTAGACGGGTTCTGGCAAAGGCGCCAACAATTGCAATGACAGCTCCCATCCAAAAAGCAAGCCTCCAATTCATACCATAGGAAGTGACAAGAAAAGCAACCCCAAGAGCGGCAAGTCCGCCTAAGCTAACGAGAACCTCCATAGACGCTATAACTGGGAAAAGAGCCGGACGTGAAATTGTTTCTGTGAGGTAAATCTCTGCCCCGACAACCTCTCCCATTGATGAGATGCCTTGAAAGATGCGGCATATAGTAACAGTCCAAGCTGCTGCGATGCCAATTTGAGCATAAGTTGGAAGATTCGCCATAACAACACAAGAAATGGCCATCATGGTTGTGGTGATAATGATTGTTGGTTTGCGTCCTATATGATCTCCAATCCATCCAAAAATCAAAGCCCCAATTGGCCGGAAAGCTAAACTGGAACATAAGGCTAGAGCAGCAAGGAGAGAAGCTGTGTGTGGGTCTGATTTTGGAAAAAAAATCTCGTTGAGAAGAACAGCCATGTGCACATAGAGCATCAGGTCAAAATACTCAAGAAAAGTTCCGAAGGATAAGAGTCCAATAGATTCTTTTTGCTCACGATTCAAAGAGGAAAATGGGGCCATATTTTCGCTTCCTTTCTGGTATGTTTATATGGACATAGATGAGCTATAGAACTATGGGTTGTGTCAATCCCCAAAATTTATTTAAAGAGTCAGGTTTGAGTATAACACGATCTTTGAAATGGACTCATTATGAGGGGCTTGATGTTTCTTAGAATTTATAAATAAGTACAGTGAAATAGATTCAAAAGATGGTGGTCTTCCGCCGAACGGTATGATGAGTATTTACTTGGAGGGCTGGGTTGACAAGAAGGAAGACAAATGTCAGTCTTTGAGTATGTTTTTAAGATCTCAATGTAAGGCTTGAGTGAACTGATGAAGCAGACTTTAGAACCATTTTCCGCTGCGATTTGTCAATAAAGTAGGAGGACATTTATGCATTCAACTGTGATCCATATGTTATTTCCGTATCTTACTCTCGGCTTGTTAATTGCTGGATTATTTGTCATCCGAGGTCGCATCACTCTGGCGGCTCTTCTATTTGCACAACTTATTTTTGCTTTTGTTCAAGGAATCATAAATCCTACAGGTCTTTTTGCCGTAGCTGCTTTTTGGGGATTATGTACGCTTCATTGGCGCAATCCTTCCTCAAAAGAATGGCTCAATAAGGTACGGGTTCTTGTGCTCGTTGTCCTTGCTATTGCGTTTGCAAGTCATATGATCCCAGGATTTCATAATTTGCGTCTCTTTAGTGGCATATCCCTTTCGCCAGCCTCGGTGCCTTTCACAATGTATTTGAATTTTGACAAGACAATTGCTGCTGTTATTATGGTGATGGCAAGTGGGCTTTTTATAAAGCAAACAAGTCCATTTGGTGCAAAAGCCTTACGCGATACGGTTCTCATTGCTACCGCCTGTATCGCCTTGCTGATTCCGTTGGCTGTATTCAGTGGCTACGTTGGCTATGAACCGAAGTTCCCAGAATCCTTTTGGTTATGGGCCTTTAACAATCTCTATTTTGTTTGTTTTGCGGAAGAAGTTATTTTTCGTGGTGTCATTCAAAGTAACCTTATGTCGTTGGCAAACCGGTGGAAACTTTCTCCTTTCTTCCCTATTTTTATTTCCGCTCTTTTGCTCGCTGTCGCCTTACCCGGTCATCGTCAAGGTGGGTTGATCTTTATCGCATTTGCAACTGTTGCTGGATTATTTTATGGATATGCCTATCACCGCACAAAACGCCTTGAATCAGCCTTGTTGGTTCACTTCGCCGTGAACACAGCTCACTTCCTGCTGTTTAGCTATCCGATGTTGGCGAGATAAGAGCGGGATTAAATAAGACCCTCCTCTATTACAAACGAATTGAAATCTATATTTAAGTTTCTTTCAGCGCATAATTATGTCATTTAGATAGGCGATGGCATAGAGTTTTAGGGGACATAAAAATGATAACACAAGCCATGGTCTTGGCGGCAGGAGAAGGGCGGCGCTTACGTCCCTTGACGGAGCATACGCCAAAACCCCTTATCCCTGTAGGTGGCACGACGACGCTTGATTATGCCCTTGATCAATTAGCTGCGATTGGGGTGACTCAATGTGTCGTGAACACCTACCATCTGGCGGACCAAATCCACACCCATCTTAAAGGAAGAACATCCCCTGACATTGTCATTTCTCATGAACCCGACCTTTTAAACACGGGCGGCGGGATTGCAAAGGCATTACCACATTTTAACGAAGCCCCCTTTTTTGTTTTGAATGGGGATATTTGGTGGGTTGATGGCCATCAGTCCTGTTTGCATCAGCTCAATAAACTATGGGATTCCGAAAAAATGGATGCATTGCTTCTTTTGGTACCACAGGAAAATGCTATTGGGTTTGACGGTGTGGGAGATTATTTCTTGACCCCAGAGGGGCGCACACACCATCGAGGAGACAAACCCGCTGCACCTTACATATTTTCAGGCATTCGGATTCTTCATCCTCGACTGTTGGCGGATCAAAAAGTTCAACCTTTTTCAATTGTGCCTCTCTTTCATAAAGCTGAAAGGGAAGGGCGTCTTTATGGAACAGTCTTTGATGGAGATTGGGGAGATATCGGGACTTTGGACAGTTTAAAGATAATTCAAGAGGTTGTTGGATGATTTATCATCACAAAGGTGCCCGATGAAAGGTCTTTACGCCGTCCCTTTGGGTGTCCCTTTTTTGCCAACACTTGTTGAGATTTTGATTGAAGAGACGAAATCAGATCCCTTAAGTCTTGCCCATTATTTGGTGATTTTGCCAACCCGCCGGGGTTGTATGATGCTTCAGGATGCTTTTCTGAAAGCGACGCCAAATGGGTGCCGGATTTTGCCGCGCATTATGGCGTTGGCAGACATTGAAGAAGGGGAGGCGTTCCCGGAATATATTCCACCGCACCTCTTTCCTTCTGCGATGCCATCCTGGCAGCGACTAGGGTTGATGAGTCAACTCGTGTTGGCCTTCGAAAAACAAAAGGATGGCGGTATTCAAAACCCAGCGGGTGCTGTGCGCTTGGCTCAAGAGCTGATGCGCCTTGTGGACGAGGTTGAGACCACGGGGTTGAAGTTGGGTGATTTAAAGACGTTAGTGGGCGCTGATTATGCGGCCCATTGGCAGCTAACATTAGACTTCTTAAAGATTTTGACGGATCTGTGGCCCCCGATTTTAGAACAAGCGGGTTTCATTGAACCTGCAGCCAGAAAACGGTTGATTTTGGAACAAGTCGCAGCCCACTGGCGTCCCACTTATCCAGTCATATTGGCAGGTACAACGGCAACCCGACCTGCAACGGCACGATTGGGTGAAGCTATCTTAAATTTTGAAAAAGGTAGCGTTATTTTGGCAGGTGTTGATTGGGCTCTCCTTTCACAAAAGAACGAGGCACAAAACGAGGGTGCGTTGCCACCAACTCATCCCCAATACACGATTCGTCAGTTGATTGATTACCTGAAAACACCTCTGATTTGGTTGGAGGGATCAGATGCAGCCTCTGGGCGGTCTTTATTTCTATCTAAGGCAATGACAGTATCCGCCCAAGATGAGTGGCGTACATCCCCAGAAGTGGCCAGGCAAGCCCTATCCTCTCTTCAAGCAATTGAAGCCCCGTCTGTTTTGGAGGAAGCGCGGCAAATTGCCCTGATCATGCGTTATGAAGTGGAGACACCGGGACAAGTTATAGCCCTTGTGACGCCCGATAGCGAATTGGCTCGCCGCGTTCGTTCTGCCTTGGGACGATGGGGGATGCATGCAAATCTATCCAGCGGTTTACCTTTCACCCAATCCGTCGTGGGTCGCTTCTTATTATTGAGCAGTCTTCTCACGCAAGATATTTCGGCTGCAGATCTTTTGGCGCTCCTTAAACATCCCCTCTACGCAAAGGGGCAGGATCGGTTGTCGCATTTAAGAGAAACACGTCGATTTGAGATTGACGTGCTTCGGGGATTTAAGCATTTAGAAATTGGAAAATTATCCTTTCCTGGGCATGAGATGTGCGCTCCATTACTAGCCTTAAATGATGGTCAGGCTCATTCTTTTGGGGATTTTTTGACGGCCCATAAAGCCGTTGCCCAAAGTTTGGTGGGAAGCCCAGCGGATGAGTCAAAACAATCCTTATTGTGGGGTGAAGAGGATGGTCAAGTGGGGTTAGCCTTCTTCGAAGCCCTCCTTGAGCATGGTAAAAGCTTTCCCATGGTAACAGGTCGAGATTATCCCGCTCTTTTGCGCAATCTTATGTCTCAAGAAGTGGTGCGGGATGTTGAAGGAATGGGGTCACGGCTCTTGATTTTGGGAACATTGGAAGCACGCTTACTTCAAGCCGATGTGGTCATTTTGGGAGGATTGAATGAAGGGACATGGCCGGGAGTAACGGGAGATGATCCTTGGCTGAGTCGTTCCATGAGAGAATCTTTTGGGTTGCCGCCCCTGGAGCGTAAAGTTGGCTTATCTGCTCATGATTTCTGTACCGGTATGACAGCACCTAAGGTGTATATGACGCGTTCTGTAAAACGAGATGGTGCACCCACATTGCCCAGCAGGTGGTGGCAACGCCTTTCCGCTTTACTGATAACCGGTGGGGGTGAATTGAAGACAATTCAACCGTGGTTGGGTTGGTCTTCTGCTCTTGATCAACCGGCCGAATCTATCCATTTTACTCCGCCTTCTCCTTGCCCACCCTTGTCTGCGCGTCCCCGTCGTTTGTCCGTTACTGATGTTGAGAAGCTTCTTCGAGATCCCTATAGCATTTATGCAAAAACAATTTTGAAATTACGTCCTCTAGATCGTTTGGATGAAGATTTATCGATGGCAGAACGAGGGCAAGCTATCCACCAAGCTCTGGATTCTTTTGTTAAATCAGGTGTGGATCCTGCCTCACCGGAAGCGATAAAGACATTAGAAGCTATGGGGCGCGAGGCTTTTGGAAGCCTCTTTTCTGATCCACGGGCGATGGCCTTCTGGTGGCCCCGCTTTCAACGGTTAAGTGCGTGGTTCTTAAATCAGATGATGTTTGATCAATTCTCTATTGCTGAGATTAAGACGGAAACGAAAGGTGAGATTGAAATACCAACAGCAAATGGTCCCATTGTCCTCAGTGCAAAAGCTGATCGTATTGATATGATGAAAACGGGTTATGCAGGTGTCATTGATTATAAAACAGGTAAGACTCCAACGAAAAAGGAAGTGAATCAGGGGTATGCCCCTCAGCTAACATTGGAAGGCCTGATCTTGAAAGTGGGTGGTTTTTCAGAATTGCCCGCGATGACAGTGGAAAAACTAAGTTATTGGAATGTCACAGGAGGAACGCCCGCGGGAGATATTATCTCATTTGAGAACACGGACGATTTGATAGCATCTGCAGAACGGGGTGTGCGGCGGTTATTCGAAGCTTTCTTAGGCCGGGAAACGCCCATTCATGCCTGCCCCGACCCTCTCCTGATTCCGGCTTATCATGATTATGCTCATCTAGAACGCCTCAAAGAATGGGGATAATTAAGACAAGAATTGAAGAGAGGTATTCCTTTCAGCCTTTGAAGTGAGCAAATCTGATGAACTTATGGAGCTTGGTTAGGGTTAGTCGGTAGGAAGTGCCACAAGAGTATGAATTGCCAAAACAGCATCCTACTCGTTAGGTATTTGCCGCGGGATATCGTTACAGGCACACGAGTACCCATCGGATCTACTTTCCATGCAAAAAGCAAGATATCGTCACTGTCAGGACATAAACCTAAATCGACTAAAAGTGAATTAAACTTTTGCTGGATTACATAGACTTCGTAGGCGCAGTCATTTTGCCATCCTTGCATTTGACTAACACCACCTCCCCCAAGAATCCGTAACTTTGCTGAAGAATTTTGAGGGATATTGAGATACCTTATGAGATCTTCCTGCTCTCCAAAGGCATAGTGACCCCCAGGACCTCTGGAAAATATAATTTTACTTTCTTTCTTGCCTACTTTGTCCCTTGAATTAAGATCTACATCCATCATCATTTTGTGATATGAAGTTCTGCTATATTCGTTTCCCGCAATGTAAATTTTGACTAATCCATTGTAGGTATCAGGCACACATACAGATTTAATTGCAAATCTATCACCTGAAATCTCAGGGTCAGTCGTTCTTCTAATATTTATTCTTCCTTCATCCGTAAATTCAACAGCATAGGAAGCCCCTTTTTCCACACTGTTAAGGGTTTTGGTCTTCTCTCCAACTTGCACGAACAATGGTGTACCATGATAAAATGGAATCTTAACCCACTCATTGAAGGAGTAATATTTTACTGACTCGTTGGAGGAGCAATCCTTACTAAAACACACATTTGAAGGCAACCAAGAGTCATAATTAAGACATAGTGTAAGTTTTCTAGGGTCAACATAATATGCAACACCTCCAAGTTCTAATTCAATCTTTTTGCCACATTCTATAAAATCTTTTGGTGCATTTACACGGATATTTATAAATGAAACTAAAGGCTTTTCACTTTAGCATCCACAGAAGTATTAAGCAAAAAAACACCCATGAGCACTAGCAATAACAATTTATTCATGGCAAATCTCCTTAAAAATAATTGTATCTTAAACCGTACTTCTAGGCCTAGATTCTACAAATTCATCGAACACGCTCTCCAAATTGCCTCTTAAGTTGAGCCTGTGCTGCTAAGCTAATATGGGACTCGCCACCACGAAGTATCTCCAATACGACATAAGTGTTTAACGTTAAAGCCTCTCTTAATAGACGAAGGCTTTTTTCTTTAAACTTAATGATATCCCCATCACTGGGTTCACTGATATCCAACGTTTCGATTACTGTATTGGTTCTTAACATGCTCGCTAAAGATTCGATACCCTTTTTTCTGATGCTATTCAAACTAATGTCTAACGTCGTAATGGACTGATGGTTCCGCAATGCTCCTGATAAGCACATTATACCCTGACAATCAAAGGAATTGTCCCTTAAACACAAAGAGAAAATGTAAGTATTATATTTCAAAGCTGTTGAAAGACTAGCAAGATCAAAATTGTTCATACCAACATTAAATAAGCTTAGCTTAGAAAGTTGGAGATTACTGAGAGAGAGAGTAAGGAAACTGGTCAAATTATTAATACTCGAATTGTCAAAGATGAGTTCTTCGAGCTTACATTTCGATAAACCTAAACAAAAGCGTTGAAAATCAAACATGTTTTTTTCTCTTATCTTACAATTTGAGAGGTTCATCTTTAACTTACAAAGATTTTCATTGAGTAGTAATTCACCAGTGGATTTATAACATTCTTTTGTAAAGCATCCATTAATAATAACTTTTGAACCATTGTCCTTAATTTTGATAATTGGTTCAATGTCTTCTTCGCTAGTTAGCATATCAGATTCTTTGACAATTGGCCTATCATTGTCTTTTGTAATTCGAGATCTTTTCATTCTTGTTTCTTGTTTCTTTAAAAAGTTCCCAACAAACTCCTGAGATGATGGATATTCCTGAGATGAAGAAGTTATTACGACAGATTCCTTTTCGAAAGATTCTTCTTTGTCATTGGCATTTGTTTCATAAATTAAAGCTGCACAGTGATAAAAGGCTAAAGTAAGATATATTAGTTTCATTGATTTTCTCTAAATTTTATTAACTTTTTTATTCTTAAAATTAATAGGAATCTTAACATATCAGTCTAAATTTTTCAAATTCTATAAAAACCTCTGAAAAAGGAATGAGACATAAGAGAATGATTTTTTAAGTACAGGTATGCAACCAAAAAGGAAGTGAATCAGGGGTATGCTCACTTGAAGCGAATAAAGGAATGGGGATAGGGACAAAAGGTGATCACGAATTTTCAACGATATATTTAATATAATCAAATAATTAATAGTTTTGAAAAACTTGATCTATGCACTTTTAGACTCTTAAAAGTTCGCATTAACACTTCATTAATACTTTCATTGCTAAATTTATAAAAGAGATGCATCAAGGGCCTTATTTTGGGCTCCGTAAAGGTTGTCCAAAAGTTAGGAGTTAATGCATTCGGTATGGAGAGATTGTTACCCTCGCAAAAATTAATTCCCTTATTTACGGGTACAATATCAGCTCTTATTGGAATTCTGGTGATGTGGGGGTGGCATACCAACAATGCGACCATCATCCAAATACAACCGCAATTTGCTGGAATGCAATATAACGCGGCTCTATGCTTTTTTATGGCAGGTGTGGCGATGCTTGGGATTTGCAAAAACTATCGATTGCTCCCTTTCATTCTTGGCGTTTTTATAATGGGGGTCAGCTACTTAACACTAATTGAATATGTTTATCACATCAATTTAGGTATTGATCAGCTTTTTATGCATGTCCCTCTCATAAGAAATGAAACTTCTCCAGGACGCATGTCACCGAATGGTGCCTTGATTCTCGCCTTGATAGGAACTTCTATCCTTATTCTTAGCAATTTTGTCACTTCTAAATTGGAAATGAAGAATCTGCTCTTTATATTGATGATTGTGAGTCTAATCCTCTTAACAATGAGTTTTGTGGGTATCTTTGGTTATATTGTGGATATGCCAGAAACTTATGGGTTGGGTAGCTATACAAGAATGGCTATTCATACGACATTTAGCAATATTCTTTTAAGCATCGGTCTTATCTCAATTATATGTCAGAAAGCTGCGGTAAATAATTTTTCATTTTCGAAGTGGTTACCGTGGTTTGTCTTTGTTGTTGTTGAAGTGATGACATTATCGTTTTGGGAAGCCTCCTGGGCATATATGGAAAGAAATGAACGACAACAAAACACTCAGGCTGCACAGAGCGTAAAAAGCACAATTAAGGAAGAGATAGAATCTCGCCAAGAAGCATTGCTTCGTATGTCAAGTCGATGGAATGTGCGTTCAGGCGGAACGCCCTATAAAGAATGGTCTCAAGATGCTTTAAACATTATGGCTCATCAACCCGGTTATGAATCCATTGGGTGGGTAGATTCAAGCTTGCACTCACGATGGATTGTCCCATTAAAGGGACATGAAGCGATTTTAGATATACCTCTTATTCAAGATGGAAGTTATTCTGAATCTATCCAATCTGCTATGAAAGAGGGTAAGAGTACGATTTCACCCATCTTTACCTTGAAATCAGGTCACAAAGGCTTTTTAATGTATGCTCCAATAGGTAAAGGAGAAAATTTTAAAGGAATGATTATTGGTGTGATTAACACTGGATCATTTTTTGAGCAAGTGTTTAATGAAGTGATATCGGACTATAATATAGCTGTTTACTATCACAATGAACTTGTATACCAACGTCATCCGGACCTGACGCAGTCTAATATGCATAATGGTGTTAGTTATATAATAAAGAAGTTTGATTGGTCAGTTACCTCCTGGCCTTTGCCGATGCTGATAGAGAAGTACCATTCTTGGCTTCCAAATGTCATATTGAGCGTTGGTTTTGTTATCGCTTTAATGCTCTCGTTAATTACCCATTTAGCCCAAATTGCCCACAGAAATGCTAACCAAGCGATTGAGGAAATTAAAACACGTCGAAAAGCAGAACAGCAGCTTATTCTTTATTCAAATAAATTGAAAAAACTATCATTAATAGATTCATTAACGGGAATCAATAATCGTCGTTCATTGTCAACAATTTTACAAGATGAACTCAGTCAATTGAAACAAGGGGATCGATGTCTTTCCGTTATATTGCTCGATATTGATCATTTTAAACAAATCAATGATACCTATGGTCACGTAACCGGGGATTCAGTCTTGCAAAAAGTAGGCAGTATTTTACGAAAGAATACGCGCTCCACAGATACGGTTGCTCGGTATGGGGGTGAAGAATTCTTTATTGTTTTGAATAATGCGATTGATCGACAGGCCTATGAAATTGCAGAAAAATTAAGACAACTCCTTGCCCAGCACATATTCTATTGTGAAAAAAAGAAACCATTTCAAATAACCTGCAGTTTTGGCGTTTATCAGGTTCCCCCCAAAGTAAAGAAAATTAATGAAGTGTTTGAAGTCGTTGATGGTGCCCTTTATACGGCAAAGAACTCAGGGCGCAATTGCGTTGTTCTTGTTTAGCCTCCTCTAGAGGCAACTGTTCTTAAAAACAATCCATCGCTTGTAATTTTAAGAACCTATATCCCTCAAATATTCATTTTGATGTGACGCAATTTGCGGTAGTCTTTAGCGATATTCTGAGTCTTGTAAAATAACGAATCTAAGGAGCCATTCTCTCTTGAATACAGCGCAATTCTTAGCAGCAGATCCGAAGGTGAGCGCATGGGTGGCAGCATCTGCAGGTACGGGCAAGACAAAAGTTTTGACGGATCGCATTTTGAATTTGTTGCTGCAAGGTTTTGCCCCGGAGCGCATCTTGTGCTTAACCTTCACAAAAGCGGCAGCAGCAGAAATGGCCAATCGTTTGATGAAACGATTGGCGCAATGGGCGACGCTATCGGAGCAGGAGCTAAGGCTCGAGCTTCAAGGGCTAGGAGACGAGGCTCCCTTATCTTCCCAGCAGATTGTGCGAGCACGACAATTATTTACCCTTGTATTGGATGCGCCAGGAGGCATGAAAATCCAAACCATTCATGGGTTCTGCCAGTCTG
>Ga0207085_1088_pt1 | contig 13252 bp, 5 predicted proteins | sample Alteio_BWMinHeat_53_FD_153542 | JGI IMG/M metagenome (GOLD analysis project Ga0207085, IMG submission 153542) | Enriched cells from forest soil in Barre Woods Harvard Forest LTER site, Petersham, Massachusetts, United States -... | ecosystem: Environmental > Terrestrial > Soil > Temperate forest >...
AAGTAATGTTCACTACCACTTATTTCATCAATGTCGTCACGCGAAATACGATTTGTGTAGAATTATCCGCTCCTTGCCAAGGCCGCGCGTAGACAAAACGAATCGGCATTTGATGGGGTACAACGAACGCCGCGGGTTTAATACGAAATGTCCACGATTCCGAACCAGCAGCCCCTATGAGCGCAGTACTAGGTGGTTGAAAACTATGTTTTAGGGGAGTCATTAAATTTGAATTATATTCTCGTAAAAACCATGAGTAACCCGTCGTAGGATTCGATTTAAGCTTTATGACAAATACAGGATGATGTGGATCAACAACGATATTAAGTTTATCTTCTGCATAGACCGGACTTTCTTTTTCTACCAGATTACTCTCACTTGCAAATATGACTGTACTACACAGCAGCAGTATCAACAGTAGATTTTTTAAATTTGTCTTTAAACTCATCTCTCGTCTCCCAAGATTGTAATTGTAATAATAATTGCTGCTGAAAGACAGGATCAACATTAGCAACTACAGTTAAGTACCAATAGCGATCCGTCGCGAATGCATCACATTTAACGGCATCTTTTTCCGTCATGATAATAGGATAAGTATCCTGAAAATCAAAATCGCTCGAATCATAAAGGTAATGATCAGGGAAAACATGCGTTATAATGTCTAAGCCCGCTTGGCGTAACGTAGCAAAGAAGCGCTCCGGATGGCCAATACCTGCCACAGCATGTACTTTCATTTGTTTAAATTGCGTTAAATTCACATTCGATTGATTTTTTAAAGAAACTACTTTGTGTGGCACTAGTGTCATCGCAAGCTCGTTATTTTGCGGATGTCCATCGGTGATTATCACAAAATCGACGTTATCGAGCCGATGCACTGGTTCGCGTAAAGGCCCCGCTGGCAACAAACAATGATTACCAAAACGTCTTGTGCCATCTACCATAGCAATTTCCAGAGTTCTACCAAGTCGGTAATGTTGCAATCCATCATCTGCTACTATCACATTACACACCGACTGACGTAATAACTCACGAACTGCAGCCACTCTATCTTTGCTAATGACAATCGGACATTTCGTCTTGCGAGCTAATAATAAAGCTTCATCACCTACTTGTGTCGCATTTGAATTAGGTTGTACCCAATGAGGTTTTAATTGCTCCTTACCACCACAGCCACGACTAACAATACCAGGAGAAAGGCCTTGTGATTGAAGTAACTTGACCAGTTCAATCACAAAAGGAGTTTTTCCAGTACCTCCCACGGTGAGATTACCCACTATGATGACTGGCACAGAGAAATGATGCGTCTTTAAGAGTTTAAGACGATACAATCTTCGCCTAATGGTGGCTAAAAAACCGAAAATCCAGCTAAGAGGTAACAGCAACCATGTCACGGGATGTAACGAGTGCCGATACCAGTACCGACTCAAATCAAGCATGGACCGTTTCCGTGAGCGGCGAGTTATCTTTAAATTGCATGCGATACAATTTTGCATAATGCCCTTCTCGAGCCATTAATGCTTCGTGATTACCAATTTCAACAATCTTACCTTCATCCATTACAATAATTTTATTAGCATGCTCGACTGTCGATAAACGATGTGCAATGACCAATGTGGTGCGACTCTTCATTAACTCTTCTAAAGCAGACTGGATATAGCGTTCTGATTCCGTATCTAAGGCAGAGGTTGCTTCATCCAAAATTAAAATGGGTGCATTTTTAAGAATAGCACGAGCAATGGCAATACGTTGACGCTGACCACCAGAAAGCAATACACCGTTCTCACCAATTAAGGCATTCAGCTTATTAGGCAACTTCCCTATAAACTCCATTGCATGCGAAGCTTTGGCAGCCGCAATAATGTCAGTTTCAGTAACTTCTGCAAATCGTCCGTAAGCAATATTATTTGCAACAGTGTCATGAAACAGTGTCACATTTTGTGACACCATAGCAAATTGACGACGCAAATCTTTCAGCTGATAATCGCAAATAGAAATACCATCTAGCAAAATCTGCCCTGTATAATTACCATAAAAACGCGGCAACAAACTGACAATAGTGGATTTACCACTACCTGATCGACCGACTAAAGCTACTACTTCACCCGGCTCAATGGTAAAACTTATATCTTCCAATACTTCTTTATTATCGACATAATTAAAGTTGACATGCGAAAACTCGATCTTACCTTTCGCTCGTGTTAATGGTTGAGTACCTGTATCTTCTTCAGGTGTTTCATCGAGTAATTCAAATACACTCTGTGCTCCCGCTAAACCGCGATATAGCTTATTCTGTACGAATGCTAAATCTTTCATCGGCTTTAATAACGCCAACATAGCAGCAACCATAGCGACGAAGCCACCAGGAGTTAATAATGATTCTGCAATATCGAGAGTGGCGACATACAAGGTTAATGAGAGAGCAGCCGCTGTAATAAATTGTACGGCCGAAGTACTGATAGAACGGGCGGCGATAATTTTCATTTCTCGTTGACGATTAATTTGTGCGACCTTGTTGAATTTTTCTGTTTCATAGGTCTGACCTTCGAAGGCCCGCACTACTTTATAACCTTCGATGTTTTCCTCAGCGCGATGACTCATTTCAGCAACAGAATCTTGAATTCCTAAGCTTAAACGGCGGATGCGCAGACTGGTAACACGCATAATCACGGTGACTAAAGGTAAAATAACAAAATAAAGTAACGTTAATTTCCAGCTCACGGAAAACATCACAATAACAAGACCAATGATCAAAAAAGTAGCTTGAATAGCCGTGGTTAATACTTCAGCACTGGCATTGGCAACTTGGTCAACACCATATAGTAGGACGGATAACACTTGTCCTGTGGTTGTATGATCATAATAGCGCGCTGGTAATCGTTGCAAATGAGCAAATAAATCTTGACGCAAACACATAATGACACTACGAGAAGCAGCAGCAATATAATAGTTAGAAAAGAAGCTCGCAATACCGCGAAATATAAACACACCCAATACTAGGAAGGGGGCATAATGTAAAAAATGATGGTTTTTTGCAACAAGGCCTTTATTTAATAAAGGCTTCAGAAAATAAATAAACCACGCATCAACCCCAGAATATAACATACTGGCAACGCCCGCGATGACGAGGGCCACCCAGTAACGTCTGACATATTTAAAAAGACGGGAGTACACATGAAAGGCGTTTGCTACTTGTCTATTTGGGTTTACTCTTAAATGTCTCATTGCTACTTATTTCTGCCTAATTTTTAAGCGTTGATCCTAGCACAAAACCCTTTAAAAGACGAATCGAAACTGCATTGACAATCCACTCCTAAACTCGTCACTATAACAACAGCCTCTACCTTAGGATTGATCCCATGTCGTCACTACAGACCACGATTGAAGATGCGTTTGCAGAACGTAGCACTATTTCACCCCAGCACGTTGAGAACAACGTAAAACTTGCTATCCTAGAAGCAATTGATCTTCTGGATAGTGGTAAAAAACGTATTGCAGAAAAACAGAATGGGCAATGGGAAATACATGAATGGCTAAAGAAGGCTGTTTTACTTTATTTTCGTATCAATGACAACAATATGATCAACAGCGAATTCGCGCGTTTTTATGACAAAATCCCGACTAAATTTATAGACTATTCCAAAGAGGATTTTGCAGCCGCAGGAGTGCGTATTGTCCCTCATGCTATCGTCCGAAAAGGCGCATACGTTGGGTCCAATACCGTTCTGATGCCCTCTTACGTGAACATTGGTGCTTATATAGATAGCGGCACGTTGATTGATACGTGGGCGACCGTTGGTTCTTGCGCGCAATTAGGAAAAAATGTTCATCTTTCCGGAGGGGCGGGTATCGGGGGCGTATTAGAACCGCTCCAAGCAAGCCCTACTATCATTGAAGATAATTGTTTTATTGGCGCACGCTCCGAAATTGTTGAAGGTGTCATTGTAGAAGAAGGTGCAGTGATTTCAATGGGCGTATTTATTGGTCAAAGTACACGCATTTATAACCGTGAAACAGGTGAGATAACCTATGGACGCATCCCTGCTGGATCGGTTGTTGTTTCTGGCAGCTTGCCAAGTACCGATGGAAAATATAGCTTATATTGTGCTGTTATCGTAAAACAAGTAGATGCCAAAACTCGCAGCAAAGTTAGCCTAAACGAATTATTACGGATGATAGATTAACCCATGCCTTCTCCTGTTATTGAACTGAGTAAAGAATTAATACGGCGTTCCTCTGTCACACCTGACGATGCAGGCTGTCAGCAGCTTATTAGCGAACGCCTCAGTCGCTCTCAATTTAAGTGCGAATCTATGCCCTTTGGGGAAGTTCATAATCTCTGGGCAAGACATGGCTCTCAATCACCACTGTTCGTTTTCGCAGGCCACACTGATGTCGTACCAGCAGGGCCTCTAGATGCTTGGATTTCCCCTCCTTTCACACCAGAAATTCGCGAGGGTTACCTGTATGGACGCGGCGCCTGTGACATGAAGGGTGGTGTTGCCGCCATGATCATTGCCGCAGAAAATTTTATTAACGCGAATAAATATTTTTCTGGTTCGATTGCTTTTCTTTTAACAAGCGATGAAGAAGGTCCTTCCATTAACGGAACGAAAAAAGTAATAGAAGCGCTTTCAAATCGTAATGAAAAAATAAGCTATTGCATTGTGGGTGAAGCTAGTAGTGATCAGCAAGTGGGGGATCAAATTCGAGTTGGTAGACGCGGTTCATTACATGGCAAACTAACTATTCATGGCAAACAAGGTCATGTCGCCTTCCCCCATTTGGCCATAAACCCTATTCATCATTCACTAGCTGCTTTAGATGAATTGTCACAAACTCGTTGGGATCAAGGTAATGGTCACTTCCCCGCTACCACTTTTCAAATTTCCAATATCCACAGTGGAACGGGAGTGGCTAATGTTATTCCTGGCCATTTAGAAAGCTTATTTAATTTTCGTTACTCAAATGCCACCACTCAGGAACAGTTGCAAAAAATCACGGAAGATATATTTCATCAACATGGATTAAATTTTGACATTGAGTGGACGGTGGGCGCGACGCCATTTCTTACTCACCAAGGTAAATTGCTTACTGCAACTCAGCAAGCAATTAAAGAACTAACGGATCTTACGGTGACCTTATCAACAGGTGGAGGAACATCAGACGGCCGTTTTATCGCACCAACAGGGGCTGAGGTTATCGAGCTAGGGGTATCCCATGCTACTGCTCATCAGGCTAATGAATGTACTCGTGTGGGAGATTTAGAAAAGCTCGTGGACATTTACCAACGGATTCTTGAGAAACTTCTTTACTAACGCGGATCTGCATTAGGAGAATTATTTTTTTTAGGCACCTTATCAGGTAATAGTTGCTTCAACTCAATTTCAAAAGCAAACAGCTCATGTGGGTCGTGGAAACGCTTAACATAAACGTCCCCATTACGGGAAGCTAATTTTTTCAAACCTAATGCCGCCCATTGCAATCCTGCATGAGATTGCCCCTTCGCAACGTGTATTGTTACTTCACCATATTGTCTAAATCCTTCGTGCTTAAATGAAAAAGTAATTTTCTCACAGGGAATTGTAAATAGGCCGGCCATATTTTTCCACTGCGATTGTTTTTTCTTAATAAAATGTGAGAAGCTTAGTTGGTTTGCAATAAGTGGTAGTTCCTGACACATCGATTTTTTAATATGCTGAATTTCATTTTTTAAATTCTCTGAAGCAGATGTTGCTTTTTTTAAAGATACAGCAGATAAAAGCTCATCAAAATTAAATAGCCCAGGAGATTGCTTAATTCTATTCCATATGTCCTTGATATCGTTTAGAGGTGCTTTGGCTTTTGCCAAATAGGAATCTAATTTAGCAGAATATTTTTTTATTATAAGATTTACTTTCGTCTTCTCTTGCAGCTGCGATAATGAAAAACCTAGCATTTTTTCATGTACCGATAAATACGTAATTGAACTCAATGTTCGATTGATCGTTTTTTTAATGTTTTCATGAAACACACCAAATAAGAATTTATCCTTTAGAATAAATTGTTCAGAGAGCAAAACTTGGTATAAACGACTAAATTTCTCTTGATTATTGTCTGAATTTTTAGAATTTTCTTGCAAGCAACCTAAGATATTATCAGCGGCGACTTTAGCAATCGATCTATCAATCTGGTGATACCATTTACCATCACTACGCCATTTTAAGACTCTATGCAATTCCCCTGTCAATTGGTCATAGGCGTGTTCAAAATACGTATTTTTTAATGTAGCCAATTTTTCTCTAGTGCGATCGGATAATACGTCAATTTTTTCGCTATGCATTAATTCACTTACATTAATAACGGTACCAAGAAATGCCTGCGCTTCAAATTTCTCTGTCTGATTTCGACACGAGCGATGATAGGTATCAATTAACTCACAAGAGATATCCATTGCCTTGCCTAAATTGACGGTATTATTTTCTCTTAATACACTCTCCAATTGAGAAAAGATAACCTTTAAAGCTTTTTTATCAGCGGTTTTCATTGCAGATTTCTTAATTCTTTCTGCCAGTTGTGGTAAAGCACCTAGTAATTGATTAAGAGCGGATTGTTTTGCATAGTATTCTCTATCATCCCCTGACAAGCCATCTTCAAAGGTTAAACAAGCGCCTTCTTTATCCATTAAAACCGTATCGAGATTCAAATGCGTTTGTTCGAATGTTAGTTTTTTCTTCTTTTCCGGTGCTTTTATTTTTCTATCATCTAATTCTATTTGGATATCGCGCTTATCTAAAGCCACGTACCTTGGTATTTGTTGTTGATCTTTTGTAAAATAAGTCTCTTCTAATGCTTTCAACTCAAGATGCCAACGCTCTTTCACAGCCATTTCTAATTGTATTATGCAATGATCTAATGCGACAGAATCTAACCGCCCCTCTCCATTACGTCGAATATATACATTAGCCGTATATCTTTTCTCGACATCGGACTCATCTAACAATACTTGCCATTTATCTTTGATGTCTTGAATCAATGCTTCGCGCTTCTCTAATAATGATCTTTCAATGGTTGGCAATTTAGGGTTATCAGCATTAAGATGTAATATGAATTTATGCCAACGTTGAAAGTGATCCAATGCAATATTTTGAACTGTGTCCATCTCTTGCGTATAATGACGCTCAACGGCCATCTCTTCACTCATTTGTTGATAAATTATTTGTAATTTTTTTTCGCGTTTTGAGGCTTTTACCTTCATTAAATCTATACCGTATCGCAAGACATTACCTGCTTGGCCTAAAATAGCTACATAGCGACCTACTTTACCATTACGTGCAGCGCGACCCATGATCTGTCTCGCGCCACTCTCATTATCTAAGTAAGTTTGTATTACAGATAATCCGCGCTTATCCGTAACGGGAATATCTGTACCGCGACCCAATAATGAAGTTGAAATCGTAATCATATTCGTCAAACCCGCTTTTTTAACCATGGCTTCGCGCTCAGCAGCAGATTCTGTTCCTAGTACGCATTGGAAAGTCATTTCAGGCAACTTTAAATCTCTTTGCAATTTCTCATATAAAGCGCGTGCTTCATCCATGTCTTTACAGATAATTAAATTGGGCTGCAAAGATTTTGGCTTTTTAGAGACCCGATACAAGCCACGCAACTCTTTCATTACTGCATTAACGTGCGCTATACCTAAGGGTTTCATTATTAACGGCAAGTCTTTACGCTGACTTGGAAGATGCGGTGGGATGCTAAAAGCTTGCACCTGATAATTTGATTCCTGTTCGGCCAACTCGACTAAACTACCCAACGTCGCAGATATTCCTATTAAGCGACCACCCTTACGCAAGTGTCGCTTAATAAAATTTTTGACTGTTTCTGATGCAGTTTGTAAAGATTCGTCTTCAATAGGAAAATAAAAGCGTTTAGATGGCTCAGCTGCAGATTTTTCTAATTGTAAACGCGCATGAATGAACTGTTGCACGCCGTTCTCACGAGTTGAGCCTTCTTGAGGGATATTTTTATCTAAGGGAACCGCTAAAAAAATTTCTTTTTCTACACCATCTTCAATTGCCATCTTAGAATGAATGATAAATTCTGTACCTTCCCTATGTTGTTTCGCAGTTGTCGCTGCCTCGAGCCATTTTTTCCATTGATGATCGGAAACGAGCTTGAATTGTTCTTTATGCTGAGGATGAGCTATTGTGTCTAATAAAAATTTTTTAAGATGTAAAACATCTTGATAACTTTCCCATACTGCCCCTTTTAGCGGATCAATATTTTGATAATCAACTTGATCCACAAAAGCATTTATGAGCGGATAAATCCACTCATATGGATTATGCGATCCGCCACTAGCTAAATTTAAAGTAGTACGGTTGTTTATTATGTCCGCATCAGACTCGTTAATAAATAAGCTTGCAAACCCTGCATCCTTCTCCCTTAATTGTTCACCAAATAATTTTGCATTAGCTCGATATAATGAGGCTTCTCCCAGTGTCGCATAATTAATTCCGCTCTTTGCGTAACTATACATCGGGCTATCTTGATTAATTAACCGAGATTCGACTCCAAAAAATTCGAAAAAACTCGAAGTTGATTTATGATCCCGCGCGACTAAATCCGCATTTGACGTGCAATCATTGACGGCAATTCCTTTTGATCGCTCTAGCATCAGTGCTAAAGGCTCTAAAATGCTTTTCCCCTCACCGGTGTTTAATTGCAATAAAATATTACCTGGAAAATTCACCATCATGAGCGCAGAAAGCATTTGTGTCGAATTGGCAAACTTACCATTGGTACGATAAAATGTTTCCCGCATAACTGCTAATAACGTAAGATACAATTTTTCTTTTGCAAGTGGGTCAGACTCTATTTCTAACTTCTCCAACAAATCCTTCCCTAAATTTTCCAATTCAATACGACCAAATTGGGTCAATGCTTTCTTTATTTGCGTTCCCACAACGTTAACTGGCATGTCATTGCCTATCGCGTTAATATAAACAAACTGTTTACAAAGCTTAATCTGCTCTTCTTCTGACAAGCTTTCATTGTCAGGCAATCGTTTAATTTCTGACACAACTGATTTTACGCGACCTATGGAAAATTGTATTTTTATCTCGTCTATAATACGTAGGCCAAAAGGATCCAAATCAAATTCATTTATTTTCTCTCTTAAAAAATCAACATTTCGATTGCGGTCATTGAGAATACGATTAATCCAGTCTAAGCTCGGCGTGGGAGAATAATGAAACAACTGCCCTAGAATCTGCAATTGTTCTTCAGGTAATGGTAGTAATCGATCTATGAGTTGATTGATGGTCTCCTTTGAGAGTTGCTCATTGGACGAAACGTTTTTTATAACCCCAGATACAATTCTGACCATGTTTTCTAATTGATGAGGATCAGAAGGGAGTTTTTCTAGACAAGCACGATAATTTGCCCAGCTATCCACGCTTCCTTCCTGATAAAATATTAACAAGTCTTTAATAAATGTTACCATCGGCGCAGAATTTTTTTCAGATTGCATTAGCTGTACAGTCAATTTAATAGCGTCTAGCATTGCTATTTCGGCATCGGGTGTAGTTTGTGAAATCGTTTCTATAAGCTGTTTAAATACCATATCGCCTGCCGATCCTAAGGAAGATAGCTTTGCTAAAAATTCAAAAGGAAAGGGCACATCATGCTGCAAGTTATGCTGGAATGATAATTGCAGTAATTTCATGAAATGCTCAGTGGGAAAAACATCTTCATAATTCATTAATAATTTTAATTGTCGGTAGGCTTGTTTAATTCTTACCTTATCTTTTTCACTGGGGTTAATAAAAGAGAGGTTATTCGCTGAACTGCCAATAAGCCGATAAATAAGAGAGATTTTCTGATCAATCGCTATTCGATGCCCTTGGCTGCATAATTTCAATAATTTACTATGATCTTCGAGTGGCACTAGCTCTTTCTCAGTTTCTATTATTCGGTAGACTTTTCTAAATGCCGCATGATGCGTGTTATTAACAATGACTAAACTATTTAAGAAATCACTAACTTTAGCCACATTTAGACTATATGCAGATAAAAACTCATCAATTGGCATACTTGTAGACAATCCTTCTGATAAATTAAGCAAATATGTCAATAATGTGCTCTCATGACTAATACGCATTTCATTCAATTTATCTTTCACCATTGTTTGAAATTGCTCTCTTAAGGCCTGGTCAAATAAGATGGCTAGTTTTTTTTCTTTAAGATATGCATTGAGGAAGTTTGAATCCCCCTCGACACTAGAATCATTTATTTTCAATACTAAATTTATCGCCGTAGACACAAAAAAGTTATTTAAAAAATCAGCAAGACCGTTTTCTAATGTTTTCAGAGAAATGACAACATTGGGAAAATCATTATTAGTGGCGCGCCTCGTTGTTGCAAGAAAATCGGTTAGTAACAATAAAGGCTGATCTATTAACGAAGCAGCTTTTTTGATTAACATATTTTCTTGCACAAAGGGATTGCTTTTCATATCTTGCAATGCTGCGACAAGGCCAGAGTGCTCCATTTCCTCAGCTAGTATTTTTACCATTCCCAACATCACGGTTGCGACTGGTTTTTCTTCTACAATATAAACCTCAGGCCACAGGCGTTGCAGATGTGCAGCAATCGCTTGCTCTAACTCTTCCTTATGGGAAGGGGTTGTTATTTCGGCTTGGGCGATGCTATGTACAGCAGCTAGGACGGCCTCCTTACTTGGCAATGAAGTTGATTTATTAATTTGAATACCCACTATTGCTTCCAAAAAAGCATTACGCAGAGCAGGTGACAATGCAAAAAGGGGATAAATCGTGCTATGCATTTCTTGAACTGACATATGATCTATTTCATCTAATAAACTCAAGAGTAAGAAGATTTTACGTGAAACTGGATCAGCACTATCTAAATTCAATTCGCCTACTCTCTGCATAAACGTTAACAGATTAAACGGTGCTAAATGTGGCGTTACACTCCGCTCTTCTTGGCACTTTAGAATATCATAAAAAGCATTTTTCATTGTGTTAACATAAGGAAATAAAGCATCAAAAAAATAAGGTGACCTGTTATTAGAAGAAGATGAATTGCTACGTATCCACATTCGTAATATGAACAACATATCTTGCAAAGAAGGGCGATACTGAACATCCATCTGGCTTATTAAAACAGACATACGTTTCATTGCTTGTAAATAGTAAGCCATACTATCCATAGCAATTACCCCTTTTTTCATATCCTCACAAATTAACTGCAAGAAGGCATCGAATTGTGCTTCAATTTTATCACCAACCATAAGCTGCCTTTCATTCGCACAGCACAATCCTACAAGAGGAAGAAAAGCACAACGTAGAGGATCCTGCTGAATGGAAGAATGAATTCTTTCCGCTAATAAATCCCACTTATTTAACATCACCAAAAAATCACGCAGAGCCTCAGATAGAGATTTCATGCCAATATTGGTGGATTTAGCTTTTAATTCTGAACTTTTTAAAGACTCTCTAATAACAAGTCTCCAATATGAAAGGAATTTTTTACGGAAATCTTCTGAAAAGGATAAATATTTTATTTTACAATTTTTCAAGGTAATGTCTTGTTCACGGTGCGAATATACGCCATGATTAATTTCAATGAAACCTTGCAAATATAAATATAACTCTTGTCCCATGTCCAATATATTCAACGATATCCCGTCAAACTCACTATACTTATCAGGTATTACTCGTGAAAGATGATCCATCACCAATAATACTGAACCTAATTTTTCATCATCAAGTTGATGGGCCTGGATTTTGATCGCTTTAGCAATATGATAAAAATTTGGCGTGGCTTGTACTTCTTCATCCATAAAATTTGGCAAAGAAGACAATTTTTCCACTTCCATCTTGATGGATGATTTATTATTATCTGCAAACTCAATCTGAGCCACTTTTCTAGCAATATCCCGATAGACATTAGCGCTTAGCGCCATTTCTTGTTGGCCAATGTAGCGAAAAAAATATTCTTCACTCTCACTATATGACGCTTGTGACGTCAATAAGGACAAAACTGATGTCGCCCCGCTCAACGAACCATAACCAAATAAGTGAGATGCATTTCTTTTTTCTAACAACTCCAGTTTTTTGACGTTATCACTAGAAGGTAGATAATATATTTCAACTTCATTAATTACATAGTGTCCCACATGCTTGCCTAATTGAATGTCTTTAAACTTATCCGCGACGAGAGTTTTTTCTCGTAGTGATTTTTCTGCTATTTTCACGCGTTTTTTAAGCGAATCTTTTATCCCTATCTGCTTGAGTTGTCCCGCAAAAGAATGCTCTATGTTATTAAGCATAATATGAGATAAAATAATTAACTGGTTCCCACTTGGATTACGGAGGTTACTTTCCGCCTCTCTGTAACTCATCATAAAATTAGGAGTGTAGAGCCGTTGTATTCCACCGCCCATTTTTGGCTCATAAGTACTATCAACTATAAACGCAATATCTATTTCATTATTTAGCTCTATTTTATTTATTAATGACAACCTCATTTCTTTTGTTACTAGTTTATAATCATCAAATTTACTCGCGTAATACGCGCCTTCCGCACTCAAATCAAGTTCAGCTAAATTTTCTAACTGCTCTTGTTTATCCACTGCGCGATCAAGAATTAATAATAGCCGATCTAATCCTACCTTCATGTGTTTTATATTCGTAAAAGGAAAAACAATAGGTAAGGTATTAACATTCGTGAGCCGAATCATTTCCGCGGCGAAATAATCAAAAGCTACAAATAATTCCCCAAAATTTGCATAGCCGACTTCTTTATGATGCTGCTGTATTAACGCTTCCCACCAGATTCGTTTTGTAATATCCCAGGACAACAAAGCATCTAGTCGAGCAAATCCCTCTACTGAAACATAATCGCTATAATCCTCTCGCTCTTCTAAAAATACTTTTTTAAATACGTCATACAAATTATCTTGTTTCAATAGAGATAATTTATTTAAAAAATGCAATACCGTTTCCGGACCTCCTACTAACATAACGGAAGTCAATCCTTTGATAGCCTGCTCAGTGTTTAACTCTAATGACGTTAAAAGGGCGTTAATATTTTCCATCCATTCCGGATGATCTTTTGTCATTAAACTCACCAACAGTGTTCTGCGCTCCTCAAAAGACGTTTCATCGCTTTGAAATTGTTTTGCTAGGAGTATTTCATTGGCTGTAGGAGCAAGCATGAGGTTTTCTGATGTCATGGGCTCTAA
>Ga0207085_1089_pt1 | contig 13208 bp, 9 predicted proteins | sample Alteio_BWMinHeat_53_FD_153542 | JGI IMG/M metagenome (GOLD analysis project Ga0207085, IMG submission 153542) | Enriched cells from forest soil in Barre Woods Harvard Forest LTER site, Petersham, Massachusetts, United States -... | ecosystem: Environmental > Terrestrial > Soil > Temperate forest >...
CTGGGCATGATAGCGAGAATCATAGCTAAAGCGTCCTTCCACGCTCAAATACTTCCACATATTCACTTCCAAACGATAGTAGCCACCATAAAATTTATCACAGCTGTCTCCATAGCAATACCCCCCCAACGCGTTGTATATGCTGAAGTGGTTCCAACCGCAAATCGGAATCGGCATCCCGAATTCCGCATCGGCGCCAGAAAATGCGCGCTGCTTGCGTTGGCATGTTTCAATAAAGCCTCCCGGAAACAAAAAGACCTTCAAAGGGCATGCCTTCTCGACTCCATTAATGAGAAAATACCCGTTAACGCGTAAGTCCCAACATGTGCCAAGCCATTCCAACCCAAGACCAATCCGTTGGAAAGGACTAATGGCTGCTTCTCTATAATCGTAGTAAATATTTCCACCAAAGCTTTTGTGAATTTACTCAAAATTGGTAGGCTTGGTTCAAATGAAGGTAATACTTTGTGCATAAACTTTGGAGTGCGCGTGACTTGTCACCGCTTTCCGCGCGTTCGACTTGTCGGATGCGCAGGAGCCGACAAGTCGGCTCCTGGGAAAGCGGTGACAAGTCACGCGCACTCCAAAGATCAGTGTGACTTATTTTTGAGTTTTTTGGAACCATGCCAATTGGTAAGAAATCTTGTTAGGAGTGAAACATGAATATTCGTTCTGCCGCTTATACGTTATTAATCCTTGCCTGCCAAACGGTGGCTAGCGCAACGCTTGCAGGTCTCAGCCTCCCATCAATTGCTTCAGATAGCCATATCGCAAATGGCGTCAATGTGATCACTGGGGAGTATTGTCAATCGGTCACCGATCTGGAAACGGGATCGCCCTACGCTTTGGCCGTCCGACGCACTTATCACGCTCCAGATGCTGTGGATGATCAAGCAGCGGGGTGGAGATTATTTCCCCATCTTTATTTAGTCGGAAATCAAGGGGATCGATGTGAAGTGATGTCAAGCAACGGAACCCGCCGCATTTATCAAAAAGCAGAGCGAAGACCTTCCTTAATGGTGGGGCAAGAAGAAATAGGGGCTTATAAAGATGGTGGGACTCCTGGATATTTTCGTTTAGTTCAAGAGATTCTGCCAAATCAAGATCGCGTACTTTACTCTTACGATAGTCATCAGCAATTGAAAACATTAAGGCTGACAGATGCGGCGCAGAAAGAAGTCAAGGCGTGGGCAAATCTAGAGTGGGAAAAAGAAGAAAAGGGTTTTCATCTTAAAGTCGTCAGCAGTGATCATAAGCATCTCGACTACTTTTTGGCTCCTCTTAGCTCAGAAAATGAAGCGTCTTCCTATGTGTTGAAGCAATTAGAGGGGTCTCATATTCTTGGATCCTCTTTTGAATACAAAATGCAGGGCAATGATTATCACTTGACCAAGATTTTGTTGACAAATGGACAAACTATTGACATCGCTTATGACGATCAGGGACGCGTCGTTGCGGTTAAAGACGCTACTGATTCCGAAGGTCCGTATACTTTTCATTATCATGAAGGAAATACGGATGTCGTCAATGGTGCCGGCAACCAGCATCGATACGTGTACGACGCGCATTCCCAATTGACAGCAATTGTAGAACGGGATTCAGAAGGCAATCTTGTTCGCACAGAGCAAAAATTCTGGACAACAGACTCTGCAGGGCTCGGACGACTTGTGGCTGAAAGCACATTAGATCAGGCTGGGGGAGTGCAATCGTATCACGCTTACAAATATGATGAGGCAGGGCACATCATTGAAGAAAAAATCTATGAAAATTTGCCGGAACAAGCAAGAAGAGTTCTTCAGATCAGTTCTGACGGGGAACTCACCAATTCTTCTGCTGCCGACGGAGTGATCCGCACCTTCGCCTACGATGAACATCTGCCAATCAGCATCTCCGATAATAAAGGAAATCACGCTGTCTATACATACGAACCGGAGACAGATGCTTTACTTAAAGAATCAATCTATAAAGATGGAGCACTGCAAAAGCAGATTTCTTATGGGGCAAAAAACCACGATCCTCTTTTTGAATCCCTCGAAGCGGGCTGTAAAGCCTCATGCGGAGAAGGTGGAAAACAGGGTCCTCCAGGCCCTCCAGGTCCTCCTGGCCCCTCAGTCAATGCCTGGTTGACTACGGGAAATGCCGGAACCATTTCTCCGATCAATTTCCTGGGAACTCTCGATGCTCAACCGCTCCTCATTGCAACCAACGGCAATAATCTTCACGCAGGTACACGGTTTGATTTAAATGGGCAAATCGAAACACTGGGGACCGGACAAAGCGTCTTTCTTGGAGAGGGAGCGGGCATTAATGATGTGATCGGAACAGGGATCAATAACGTTTTTGTTGGTTATTATGCAGGTGGTCACAATACAACAGGAAGCAATAACGTGGCTGTTGGCTACCAGGCACTGATTAGCAATACGATAGGGGGCGATAATGTCGCTGTGGGATATCAAGCGCTCGCTGCGAATACGACTGGTTTTCACACGACTGCTACGGGCTACCAGTCGTTAATGGCAAACACGTCAGGGATGCAAAACACTGCCGATGGTTACCAAACATCGATGAATAACACAACAGGCAATGCGAATACGTCTGTGGGATATCAAGCGCTTTTAAGTAACACAACAGGATCTGGCAATAGTGCCTTAGGATCATTGGCACTTCAGGGAAACACCACAGGCAGCAGCAACACTGCAGCCGGTGAAGGGGCGCTTTTCACAAATACGGGAGGCAACTTTAACACGGCTTACGGAGATTCCGCTTTATATAACAACACGGCTAATAATATGACAGCGGTTGGTTATCAAGCTCTGTATAGCAATACGATAGGGGTTCAAAATACCGCTGTGGGTTCTCAAGCGCTTTTCACGAATACAACAGGCAGCAATAATACTGCGACGGGTCTTCAGGCGCTTGCTCACAATACAACAGGAATTAACAATACCGCAGATGGCTACCTGGCTTTGACGAGCAATACTACAGGAGGTTCCAATACGGCAAATGGAGTGGGCGCCCTGGAAAGCAATTCAACAGGTTCAGTGAACACAGCAACAGGATTCCAAGCGCTATTCTCTAATACCACAGGGGGCAGTAATAGCGCATTTGGCAATTCTGCTCTTAGTGCCAATAGCACCAACAGCTTCAATACTGCTGTTGGAAGCCAAGCCTTGGCTGCCAATACTGTTGATGGAAGTACTGCCGTAGGCTATCAGGCACTGACCGCAAACACAATTGGACCACGCAATACCGCTGTCGGTACTCAAGCGTTGAGCACTGTGAGTGTCAATAGCGACAATACAGCTTTGGGGTATAACGCTCTCATGCTTAATACAGCGGCTAGCAATACGGCTGTGGGAAGCCAAGCGCTTGCCACCAACTCTACCGGAGCTAATAATGTTGCTACGGGAGCCTTGGCTCTAAACACAAACACCACAGGTGCCGCCAACGTCGTAGCCGGAACCGGCGCCATGCAGCTCAACACAACAGGATCCAATAATACTGCAGTTGGCCATACGGCTCTGTTTTCTAATACAACAGGGAACCTTAATGTGGCGATTGGTTATCTCACCATGTTTAACAATTTTGTGGGTACCCAAAATACCGCTGTAGGTGCTCAAGCTCTTCAAACAGACAACACAGGCAATAACACTGCGGTTGGTTTTCAGGCTCTTCAAGCAAATACCGTGAATAACAATACTGCAGTTGGTTATCAGGCGTTGACTGCCAATACTTCAGGAACCAATAACACTGCTGTTGGGGCTTCAGCGCTTGCTGTCAATACTTCAGGCATACGCAATACCGCAACAGGATTTCAAGCGCTTGCAGCAAGTATTCTTAACGATAACACTGCAGATGGCTATCAAGCATTAGCGGTGACTACAGGAATGCAAAATACGGCGGTTGGAAGCGGCGCCTTAGCCGCTAATACAACAGCAAGCGCCAATACAGCTGTGGGTTTTTCAGCGCTTACGGCGAATTCAACAGGCTTCCAAAATACGGCGGTGGGATGGCAAGCATTAGCCGGTAATACAATAGCAAATTCCAATACAGCTGTGGGGTATAATGCGCTTAGCGCAAGTTCACCAGGCGCCCAAAACACGGCGGTTGGAGCGCAAGCATTATTAAATAATACATCAGGATCTAACACGGCTGTGGGGTATAACGTACTCCAATCTACAACGACAGGTAATTTCAATGCAGCAATGGGTTCTAGTGCATTGTTGACGAATACAACGGGTGTTGCCAACATCGCAGTAGGCGCTTCTGCATTAGCATCAAATACAACAGGCGGTTCCAATACGGCACTGGGCACTGCGACATTGGTCACAAATACAACAGGTAGTAACAACACGGCGTTAGGGGCTGGAGCTGATGTGGGTGCCTCTACCTTGACATATGCCACGGCAATAGGAGCCGGAACGATTGTGACTACCAGTGCCACCATTCAGTTGGGCACTACTGGACTTGTAGCAGCTGTACAAGGAGCGGTGCCTTATACGGTCTTTTCAGATGGACGTTTTAAAATTGATGTGAAAGAAGCAGTTCCAGGATTGGAATTTATCACGAGATTGCGTCCTGTTACGTATCGTTTCGATATGGATAAAATGGCTGAATTTCTGCATACGCCTGAACAAGCTCGTTCTTTTGAGAACGAGCTTAAAGTGGGACAAATCGTTAAAACGGGATTCATTGCTCAAGAAGTGGAGCAAGTTGCTAATGAGCTTTCGTACGATTTCGATGGGGTGAATAAATCAGAAGATGAAAACGGGACCTACACCTTAGCCTACTCAACCTTTGTTGTACCTTTGGTTAAAGCAGTTCAAGAGCAGCAATCGATGATCCAGGATCAGCAAGCGTTGATCGATCAGTTGCGAAAAGAAGTGGAGGAATTGAAAGCCGCCCTACATTAGTTTTAGTCAACGTGCAAAAAATTTGGAGTGCGCGTGACTTGTCACCGCTTTCCCGCGCGTTCGACTTGTCGAACGCGCGGGAGCCGACAAGTCGGCTCTTGAGAAAGCGGTGACAAGTCACGCGCACTCCAAAGTATGTATGAAATCATGATTCAAGACGACCAGCCAATCCTGAATGTTAGGCACCTCACAACGCGTCTAAAATTAGACCAGCGGGAAGTCGCTGTTGTCGATGACTTGTCTTTTACTTTGCATGCGGGAAAGACATTGGCATTGGTAGGGGAATCCGGCTGTGGCAAATCGATCACAGCCCTTTCCCTGATGCGCATCCTTCCCGATCCTCCGGCACTCCCATCTTGCGGAGAAGTCCTTTATAAAGGAAAAAACCTCCTTACGCTCTCGGAAAAAGAAATGCGCACTATTCGGGGCGGAAAAATCGCCATGATCTTTCAGGACCCCTCTTCCGCTTTGAATCCCGTTTATTCTGTCGGAAGCCAGCTTGTGGAAGTCGCTGAACTCCATTTGGGACTCTATGGAGAAGCAGCCATGCAGCGTGCGATTCATGCCCTTGGTGAAGTCGGGATCCCTTCTCCACAGGAACGCTTTGCCGATTATCCACATCAACTATCAGGCGGGATGAGGCAACGAGTGATGATTGCGATGGCATTGATGTGCGAACCCGATATTCTGATTGCAGATGAGCCAACGACAGCATTGGATGTGACGATTCAAGCCCAGATTATTTCGCTGATACGCCACTTACAAGTCAAAAAGAAGATGGCAGTCCTTCTTATCACACATGACATGGGGATCGTCGCAGAAATGGCAGATGACGTCATTGTTATGTATGCAGCACAGGGAGTAGAAAAGGGGAGTGCCTTACAAATTTTTGACCACATGGCACATCCCTACACCCAAGGATTGTTCGCTGCACGCCCCGCCCTCCATGCCGCCGGTGAAAAGCTTCACCCGATCAAAGGGAATGTCCCTTCTCCGGCCCATTTCCCTGAAGGATGCCGCTTCCATCCCCGGTGTCCCTATGTGATGCCGAAATGCCACCACGGCCCTGTACCGGACTTTATCCTACCTCCCGAACATTTGTCCAAATGCTGGCTGCAAGATGGAAGTGAAGAGAGCGTCGACCGGTTGATAAGGGGCCCCCAATGACACCTCTTCTTGAAGTGAGACATTTAAAGAAGGATTTTCCTGTCACCTCCGGCATACTGCGTAAAACGACAGGGTATATCAGGGCTTTGGATAGGATCAGCTTCAATGTGGCCGCAGGTGAGGTCTTGGGGGTTGTAGGGGAGACAGGCTGTGGAAAAAGTACGCTCGGGCGTGCGGTTTTAAGGCTCATTGAGCCGACAAGCGGGACCGTAAGATTTGATGGACGCGATGTGTTGTCATTTGGAACAGAGGAATTAAAACAGTTTCGCAAGGAAGCCCAGATTATTTTTCAAGACCCTCTGGCATCTTTGAATCCAAGAAAAACGGTTAGGGAATCTATTGGAGAGGCCTTAGTCTATCACAAGCTAGTGAAAACTCCTCAAGAACAACGAGAAAGAGTCGCTCATGTCCTGACACAAGTAGGGCTGTCGCCTGATATGATGGACCGCTATCCCCATCAGTTTTCCGGTGGACAACAACAGCGGATTTGCATTGGCCGAGCCATTGCCCTTAACCCTCGATTTTTGGTCTGCGACGAAGCGCTTTCAGCCCTCGATGTATCCGTACAAGCCCAAATCCTGGATCTATTAAAAGAATTGAAACAACGCCTTTCTCTGAGCTATTTATTTATCTCGCACGATTTGTCCACTGTCAAATATCTATGCGATCGCGTTATCGTGCTCTATCTCGGACAAATGATGGAAATAGGAACAGTGCACGACTTATTTCATCATCCCAAACATCCCTATACGCAGGCATTGTTGTCGGCGATCCCCAAAACACATCCTTCAGAAAAGAAAGAAAGGGTCTTGTTGCAAGGTGAGCTGCCTTCTGCCTTGCATCCTCCTTCGGGATGTCCGTTCCGTACCCGATGTCCGTATGCACAGCCGATCTGTCAGGAAGACCCGCCTCATCGACATCTCCCCAACCATCATGAATACCGCTGCATTTTAGATTAACCCAATTTCGATGTTTCAGAGGCTTGTGGTGATATTGTGTGCAGTTTTTTTTCAACGCAGAGGAACAAGCAAGAGCGCAGAGGTGCGCAGAGGGTGTTTCAATGCTTGAGAGGTGTGTGGTGACATTGTGTGCAGTTTTTTTTTCAACGCGGAGGAACAAGCAAGAGCGCAGAGGTACGCGGAGGGTGTTTTGATGCTTGAGAGGTGTGTGGTGACGTTGTGTGTAGTTTTTTTCAACGCGGAGGAACAGGCAAGAGCGCAGAGGTGCGCAGAGAGTGTTTCGATGCTTGAGAGGTGTGTGGTGACATTGTGTGCAGTTTTTTTTCAACGCGGAGGAACAAGCAAGAGCGCAGAGGTACGCAGAGGGTGTTTTGATGCTTGAGAGGTGTGTGGTGACGTTGTGTGTAGTTTTTTTTTCAACGCAGAGGAACAGGCAAGAGCGCAGAGGTGCGCAGAGAGTGTTTCGATGCTTGAGAGGTGCGAGGTAATATTGCGTGTCATGTTATTTTTTTCTGAGGAAAAAAATAACCAGCTCATCTTTTGGAGCGTGCAAGAGGTGCAAACGATCATGGCGATGTCCGTTAACACACGTGTCCGCGGTACGCCATGCTCATTTGCACCTCTTGCACGCTCCAAAAGAAAAGGTCGTATTCCCTCTACGTTTCTGTTTATAATGAGTGGATCATATTGAGTGTGGCTTAATAAGTCGATAAAAAGGGGCATTGGGGAATAAGACCTTCTCTTTTTGAATCAGCAAGCGATGCAAGTGGAATGGCGCTTCAAAACTTGAATATGGCAGACTATGCCATTCCATTTGCATCGCTTGCTGATTCAAAAAGATGAGCTGGTTATTTTTTTCCTCAGAAAAAAATAACATGACACGCAATATGATCTCACACCTTTCAAGCATCGAAACACCCTCCGCGTACCTCTGCGCTCTTGCTTGTTCCTCTGCGTTGAAAAAAACTACACACAATATTACCTCTCACTTGCCCCCACACATTTTAAGCAACGGACCCGCTATTTTTCGGGTAAGAACGGGCAAGAGTCAAGGCTTTTCAGTTTGATGAAAAATCGTGAATTTAATTTTGTTTTCCTTTAAGGTTCTTTACTTAAGAATGCAAAGATCTAGAAACAAAGAGATATTTATGAATCATCGATCAAACGTTGTAATAGGAATCCTCCTTGTTGCAGGAACCTGCATTGGCGGAGGGATGCTCGCCCTTCCCGTTTTAACAAGCGTGACAGGCTTTTTCCCCTCTCTTTGTGTCTTTGTTCTTTGTTGGCTATTTATGACAGGCACAGGACTCTTATTCCTTGAAATCACCCAATGGATGCATCAAGAGGCAAACATCGTATCAATGGCCCAACGAACTTTAGGGCGCGCAGGAAAAATTGCAGCATGGGCCCTCTATCTATTTTTATTTTACTCTCTTAATATTGCTTACATTGTGGAGTCAGGAAAAATTGTCGTCAAATTCATGAATGGGGGGATACCGGATTGGATGGGACCCATCCTCTTTCTACTTTTATTTGCCCCTTGCATCATCATTCCCACGGCTTTAGCAGGACGAATCAACATCATGCTGATGATCGGATTAGTTCTCTCTTACTTAGGTTTTGTCGTTTTAGGGTACCGTTATATCGATTTCCAGCTACTGACAGTTGCTGATTGGTCTCAATCCTTAAAAGCCCTTCCCATTGCTTTTACATCGTTTGCTTATCAAGGGATCATCCCTACTTTGGTCACTTATTTCCACTATGATCTCAAAAAAGCCCGAAAAGCAATCCTCATAGGAGGATCGATCCCTTTTGTTGCCTATGCCATTTGGCAAGGTTTGATTATGGGAATCATTCCTATTGACGGACCTAATGGCTTGGAAGAAGCTCGGCAACAAGATTTGAATGCGATTCAACCCATGATCTATTTTGTTGATAACCTCTATGTGTATGGTGTTGGACAAGCCTTCGCATTTTTCGCATTGGTTACTTCCTTTTTAGGAGTCACACTAGGGTTGCGAGATTTCCTTGCCGACGGCCTAAACATCAAAAAATCGTTCCTGGGGAAAATAGGGATCACGGCGCTGATATTTATTCCTCCTTTAGTGATTGCCGCCATCTATCCCCATATTTTTTTGATCACCCTTGAATATGCCGGAGGCCTTGGCTGCGCCCTTTTATTGGGCTTGTTACCTGTGTTGATGGTGTGGCGCGGCCGCTATCATTTTCATCTCAAGGGGACGCATCAATTGTTTGGAGGGAAATGGATGATAATTCTCCTGGCGATATTTGTTGTTTTTGAAGTAGCCCAGGAGTTGTTAAAAATCCAGGGACGCTTGTCATTTTAATTGATGTCTATTGACAATGGAGAGTATCCGTGATATCCTGATGTTATCAATGGAGGTTGAATGCCCATTTCACCGCTGGTAATTAAACAAGTCCTTCTTGAACAGAAGCATCCGCGCCTGCCCATTCCCTTTATTAAACGAGATGCTTATCAAAAGCTTCAACAATATTCCAAGCTATCGGAAATTATCGTCATTACCGGATTGCGCAGGGTTGGCAAATCTACCCTATTACAACAGCTAAGAACAGAATCTGAGAAAGCCGATTATTACATTAACTTTGACGATGACCGTTTGCTTCATTTTGAACTTTCAGATTTCCAAACTTTACTTGAGCTTTTTGTAGAATTATATGGAGTGCAAAAAACGTTCTATTTTGACGAAATTCAAAATATTGAAGGCTGGGAAGTTTTTGTCCGGCGCTTACACGATCAAGGAAATAAAATTTACATTACAGGATCCAATGCGACACTTTTTAGTCAGGAGCTAGGCACTCGCTTGACAGGGCGTTATGTTCAGATGGAAGTGTATCCCTATTCTTTTTCAGAGATTGTTCGCGATCAATTGCCTCGGATAAAAGAGGCCTTTACCACGGAAGAAAGGGGACTTGTGGCGCGAGCCTTTGCGGGTTATCGTTTCGATGGCGGTATTCCTCTTTATGTTAATTCTCAGAGTATAGATGCTCTTCAGTCCCTTTATGAAAGTGTTTTATATCGGGATATCATTGCTCGGTATAAGCTGACGAATGATCGTCCGATCAAGGAGCTTGTCTACTATTTTGCCAGCAATGTGGGCAAGGAATTCAGCTACAGTGAACTAGCAAAGAGAATTGGGGTCGGAAGCCCTACTACAGTGTCTGACTACTGCCATTATTTACAACAGAGTTATCTATGTTATTCTGTCGCAAGATTTCATCATTCATTGGCAAAACAGCAGTACTATCACAAGAAATGTTATTTCATTGATCATGGGATGGCTAGAGTGCTTGGGTTTCGATCTACTGAGGATAGGGGACGACTTTTGGAAAATCTAGTGTATATCGAATTAAAACGACGTGGGGGCGAGATCTATTTTTATAAAGAGCAAAAAGAATGTGATTTTTTGGTTCGTCGTCAGGGAAGAGTTTGCGAAGCTTACCAGGTGTGCATCGATATGAGCGACCCTGTTACGAAAAGCCGAGAGATCGAAGGTTTAATGGAAGCCATGCACTCACACGCACTTCAGCAAGGTGTGATTCTGACAGATAATCAAGAGGAAGAGCTCCACGTCCAATCAGGAGATCGATCCGTTACAGTCTCTATTGTCCCTACCTGGAAGTGGGCGATGAAGTAACAAAGCCGGCCTTGGACCTCATCCCGACCTGCTGACCTTAGTCCCACGCGCATATTCCAATGCCTGATCAAAGGTGGGGAAGAGGTGTTCTTTGCCGACATCCTGCTGAATCGCGTCGATCAGCCAGCCATGTTCTTGCAGATTAATTTCCGAAATGAGAAATAGAATCCCTTCCCGGCGGCATTTAACAGCAAATTGTTGGAGAGCTTTGAGTCCTGTGGCATCAATCAGACGACTTTGATGCATCCTTAACAGGAAAACTCTCGGGCGGGTAGGAAGCCGTTGCAAAGTTTCATCCAGAAGATCGGCTACCGGATAAAAAAATGGACCCGTCAGTTCAAAGACAACGACATCTTTCGGAATATCATGGCGGAGTAAGATGGCGCTGTCATCGGACGGCGGTGTTTCGTTTTCATTTTCCTGAATTAATGCTTGGCAAATCTTGAGTGTGGTCGTATCTGTCATCCGCTTGAGAAATACAACAGCAGCTAGAATCATCCCGACCTGAACAGCCGAAACGAGGTCGATGAAGATTGTAAGGGCAAACGTGATCAGAAGGATCAAGGCATCGCCTTTATGCCCTTTTAAAATTTCGAGAAAATGGGGGATTTCCGCCATGTGCCAAGCGACGACTAACAAGATCCCTCCCAGGGCAGCCAGGGGAATGACGCCGGCAAGAGGAGTCAGAAAGAACATGAGGGCTAACAATGTGATGGCATGAATGATGCCTGAGATAGGCGTTTGTGCTCCCAGCTTGATGTTGGCCGAGGTTCTGGCAATGGCCCCTGTAGCCGGGATCCCTTTAAAAAGGACAGACCCCGCATTGGCAATTCCCTGGGCAATGAGTTCGAGATTGGAACGATGCCGATGTCCTGTCATCCCGTCAGCAACAGTGGCAGAGAGGAGGGATTCAATAGCTCCAAGAAGAGCAATGGCAATAGCATCGGGAAATGTTGTCTTAAACAGTTCCCAGGAAAATTCAGGTAATGCCGGAGAGGGAAGAGTCCTGGGGATATCTCCAAATTTTGATTGGATGGTTTCGACAGGCAAATTAAAAAAATAGGCTGCCGCTGTGGTCAGTGTGATAGCGATAATGGCGCCGGGAATTTTGGGATAGAAGCGGCGGAGAAACGCCCAGATGGCTGCTGTAGAGAAAGCAACGGTTGCTGCCCAACCATTCCATGAATAGGCCTCGGTGCAAAATAGTTTACATTGCTCCACAAATCGGTGAGGAGGGTCGTTTATTTTTAGCCCGAAGATGTAGGGCACTTGCGACCAGGCGATCACCACAGCAATCCCTGTTGTAAAACCCGTTGTAACAGGAAAAGGAATGAATTTCAGAAGGATGCCAAAGCGGGCAATTCCCATTAAAATCAGCATCACAGCAGCCACTAATGTCGCTAACGCCAGACCATCATAGCCATGTTTCTGCACGATTGCATAGACAATGACGACAAAAGCCCCTGTGGGACCTCCAATTTGAACGCGGCTGCCGCCAAGCAGGGAGATCAGGAAACCCGCTACAACAGCCGTAAAGAGCCCTTGTGCGGGCGAAACCCCTGACGCGATGGCGAATGCGATGGCCAGGGGCAGAGCAATCACGCCGACGCTTATCCCTGCAAACAGATCATGGAAAAAAGTTTCCCTGGAGTATCCTGCTTGCAGGCAAGTGACAGTTTGCGGAATAAAATCTTTGATTTTTAGCGTCATTGTCTTTTTCCTTATTTCCTGTGAATACACTCAAGGCCGGGGACGGCCTGGTTACTTTAACACCTCTAAATAAAATTCACATTCCCGGTTTAAAGAATGGATGATATTAGCCGCCTGTCTGAACCCATGCTCTTCGCCTGCATAAAGATGGATTTCCGTGGGGATTCCTTTTGCCTTGAGTTTCTCATAAATCATGATGGATTGATTTTTGGGAACAATGCGATCGTCTTCACCTTGGAAGATGATGAGGGGGCTTGTGATTTTGTCTACAGCATGAAGGGGGGATCGTGCAATCCACAATTCTTTTTCTTCAGGATATTTTCCTACGAGCTGTTCCATATCGTATTTTTCAAATTTATGAGTATCCTGTGCCAGAGCCGTGATGTCTGCTACCCCATAGTAGTTGGCGCCGGCTTTGAAAGTGTCCCCACGTGTGAGGGCAGCTAGCGTCGTGAAACCCCCGGCGCTTCCTCCGCGAATGACAAGCTTTTTGGGGTCTACTAACCCCATTTCGGCAAGATTTTGCGCTCCATTGATGCTGTCTTCCACATCAATCACGCCCCAATTGTGATTGAGCGAATTGCGGTAATCTCTGCCATAGCCTGTGCTGCCGCCATAGTTTACATCAAGAACAGCAAAGCCTCGTGTTGTCCAGTATTGCTGCTTGAGTTGGAAAGCATTTCTTGTTTGTGCGATGGGACCGCCATGGATCATGACTATAAGAGGGGGGACGTTCATCTTTGGGTCCTTTGTAACTCTTGTTTTTCGGAGGATAGTAGAAT
>Ga0207085_1075_pt3 | contig 13115 bp, 12 predicted proteins | sample Alteio_BWMinHeat_53_FD_153542 | JGI IMG/M metagenome (GOLD analysis project Ga0207085, IMG submission 153542) | Enriched cells from forest soil in Barre Woods Harvard Forest LTER site, Petersham, Massachusetts, United States -... | ecosystem: Environmental > Terrestrial > Soil > Temperate forest >...
AGAAAGAATATGGGTTGGTTGCGTGCTCTTTTTCGGAAGCGGGCTCTTGATGAGCAACTTGAAAGGGAACTTCAGTTCCACCTTGACGAGATGACACGTGACAACGTGGACGCCGGCATGGAGCAGAGCGAAGCGCGTCGCAAAGCGCTCATTGATTTTGGTGGAAGGGAGCAAATAAAGGAGCAGTGTCGTGACACGAGGGGCATGAATTGGGTCGGGAGCGTGCTCCAGGATCTTAGATACGGGGCGCGCACGCTACGCAAGGACTGGAGATACACGTTTACCGCCATACTTGCGCTGGCAATCGGCATCAGCGCGAATACTGCGTTGTTCAGCGTCTTCAATGGGGTCGTGCTCCGGCCGTTGCCGATACCAGATCCAGGCGCCGTCGCCGCGATGTATCGCAGTACGCCACGAGATGCCTATGGAATATTCTCCTTTGCGGACTACGTCTACTACCGTGACCACGCTGCTTCTTTCACAGGTGTGGCCGCGTTCTACGCCGCCCATCTTAGACTGAGCGGGTCCTGGCTTGGTTTCGCAAGGCAGCGGCTTATCAAGCATCGCCGGAGTTAGTGGTCCAGAACAATTGCCAGGCGCGGCAGAGCCGGTTATGGGCCTCTTCGTGTCGGGCAATTACTTTTCGTAATGAAGGTAGGTACGGTTCTCGGCCGCACTCTCGTGCCCGACGATGACCGGAATACCGGACCACCCTATCCTGTCCTGCTGAGCGAGAACTTCTGGCTACGCCGCTTTGATCGAAATACAAGCATCTTGGGCAAGAACCTCATGCTGAATGGGATCCCGGCAGCGGTAGTCGGGATCACACCGCGTGATTTCATGGGGGAGCGGCCTGAGGTTCCGGATGTCTGGTTGCCACTCGCCGCACAACAAGATCCAATGCGCCGCTTAGAAGATCGGAGTGTGGTCTGCTGCGGCGTAGAGGCCCGCCTCAAATCGGATGTGACTCTTCCGCAGGCGCAGGCGGAAATCTCGCTCCTTACTAACGCCCTTCATCTGGAATACGCCGACACGGATCAGCAGGCCCAAGCCACTTTGCAGCCGGCTGTACCGTTCGGCAACATCCATCGCGCTTATGAAGCGATCTACGCGATGCTGCAACCCGCAATCGCCTTTGTGCTTTTAATCGCTTGCGCGAACGTCGCGGGGTTGCTGCTGGGAAAAGCCGCATCGCGACAACGAGAAATCGCGGTCAGACTAGCTCTGGGAGCGAGCCGTCGTCGTCTGATCCGGCAACTCTTAACCGAGGGTTTGCTGATCGCACAAATGGCGGGAGTTATCAGCTTGCTACTAAGCTGGTGGATCCTTGCTCGTAAAATACTGTTCAGCGGCGCTGGTGAGCTCCGGTCTAAGTGACGGCGGCACTCTCTTTCTAGATATTGCTCCGGATGCTCGAGTCTTCCTGTTCACAGTTGGTGTCGCTTGCCTGACTGGGGTAGCTTTTACCCTAGTGCCGGCCTTGCAGGCTACAAAGCCAAATCTGATTTCGGCAATCAAAGAAGAGGGCTCGCCATTCGGGCTGAGAGGCAAGTCTCGTTTCCGGGGTTGGATGGTTGCAACACAGGTCGCCGTTTGTCTAACGCTACTGATCGGCGCCGGCATGCTGGTGATGAGCTCCGTGCGATTGTTGTCTAGGGATCCCGGATTCGAGACCAAAAATGTACTGAACGTCTCAGTCCTGAACCCACAGGATCTCGGCTATTCAACCCCACGCACGTCCGAGCTTCGGCGTGTCCTGGAAGAGCGGCTAAGGTCTCTGCCCGGAGTAGAGTCAGTCGCCAGCGCCTCGCGAGTGCCTCTGGGCGGTAACGTGACGAGCACGAGCATCGTGCCTGTGGGCGCTCAAGCAGCGATCGACGCGCGCCCGGGTTTTCAAACGACCCAGTTCCCCTACAGTCTGGTGTCGTCGGAGTATTTTGCGGCACTCGACATCCCCCTGGTGCGCGGCCGCAGTTTCACGCCGCAGGAGGTTCAGGCGGCGGCGCCGGTGGCCGTTGTCAGCGATGCGCTGGCTCGCCGCTTATGGCCCAACGATGATCCGATCGGAAAGCGCGTAACGATAGGCTTTCCGTCACAAACACACTTTCAGTTTCAGGAATCGATCTATTCGGAATCGACCGAGGTCATCGGGGTCGCGCGAGATGTTTACAGCGCGACCGCCATAAATCCCGATCCTGGCGCGATCTATCTCCCACAAAGAACGGCGCAATGGGACCAGAGCTTGCTAGTACTTAGTTGCATAAGTGAGCCGTAGATGCTTTAATGTCGGCATGGCACGGCAAAACACTGCGGTCAGGCTTTCGCCCGAGGATCGACTGATCTTGGAACAACATCTGCGGTCGACAAAAACCGAACAGCGGACGGTCCTCCGTAGCCGGATAATCTTGGCGGCGGCGGCGGGTCAGGGTAGTTGCGAAATCGCTCGCTCTTTGGACGTAGGAGCGGAGACGGTGAGCAAATGGCGAGTCCGGTTTTCGCGAGAGGGGCTGGCCGGACTTTCCGATCTGCCTCGCTCGGGGCGGACTAAGCGCTACAAAGAGGAGGAGGTGAGGACGCGAATCTCGCAGTTGCTCGATAAGCCAGCGCCTAAAGGTTACGCGACATGGAATGGCAGATTGCTCGCTCAGGCTCTGGGTGACGTATCGGCTCATCAAGTATGGCGTGTAATGCGCCAGCACGGCATCCAACTGCAACGTCGACATTCCTGGTGTCTGAGTACTGATCCGGAATTTGCAGCCAAGGCGGCCGACATCGTCGCACTTTATCTGGACCCGCCAGAGGGGGCGTTGGTACTCTCTGTCGACGAGAAACCGCATATCCAAGCGCTTGAACGAGCCCAAGGTTATCTGAAGCTTCCCAACGGGCGCGCCATCACCGGATATGCTCACGAATACAAACGCCATGGCACGACCACCTTATTTGCCGCTCTCAACGTCGTTACCGGAGCAGTCAAAGCTGGTCATTACAACCGGCGCCGACGTCGCGAGTTTCTGGACTTCATGAACGAGCTTGTGGCTGACTTTCCTGCCTCCATTACCATTCATGTAATTCTGGACAATCTCAGCACCCACAAGCCGAAGCATGACCGCTGGCTGACCCGCCACAAGAATGTCCATTTTCATTTCACCCCGACCCGAGCCAGTTGGCTTAACCAAATCGAGTGCTGGTTTTCAATTCTGAGCCGCAGTGCTCTCAGGGGCGCGAGCTTCACGTCCGCAAAACAGCTCCGCCAAGCGATTGATGATTTTATCGAAGTCTACAATCAGACAGCCGCCCCCTTCGAATGGCGTAAGACTAAAGTCTATCCCAAGGGCTTCAATCGATCTATGACGGACTTATGCAACTAAGTACTAGTGCGGACGAAAAGCGCCCCCAGAAGCGTTGCCGGCACGTTACTCAAGGAAGTCAAGATACTTGATCCGACCCTTTCCGTATCGTTTCAGACGCTTGATGAGATGATCTCGTCCGAAGCGTACTTTGTGGCCACGCGGCTTGGCGGCGTTGTCTTTGCCGCAATAGGACTCTTGGGGTTGCTACTAGCTACGGTCGGAATCTATGGCATGTTGGGCTACCGCGTAAGTCAGCAGACCCGTGAAATTGGCGTCCGCATGGCTTTGGGCGCCCGGCCCTTCGATGTCATCCGTCTTGTGCTTGGCCGGAACATGAGACCAGTGATGTCGGGGATCGCGGCAGGCATGGTGATGGGTGTCATTCTGTCACGACTTCTCTCTGCGCTATTTCAAGGACTAAGACTATTGGACTCGACAGTCCTGCTGGCCGTTTCGCTACTGCTGACCTTGATCGCCATGGCGGCTGCCTACGTGCCCGCGCGTAGCGCCGCCAGGGTTGATCCAGTAACGGCATTGCGTTTTGAATAGCTTAGTGCGCAGGGCGGACTGCATCGGAAGTTACGGATTCCCGGTCCGGATCGTTCGCAAGGCGAGCCTTAATCGCTCAAAGCCCGAACCTTGTTCGCTAACGGGATCCTTCCGAAAGTTTCCGCGACAAAACTCAATTCCGTGGTGTTCATAACAAAAGAGGACGTTGGCAGTATTGGCGGGATAGGTCGATATCCAGGAGACATCGTTGACAGCGATACAGCTTCAACACGCATAATACCGGGCCGTCGCTGATGCCTTAAGACTTGACCCAGTAGAATCGTTTTCTGGCCTTTTCAACCGACACGCTTTTTAACCACGAGAGCGGCGCTCAAGAGGTGATGCTGATGAAGAGATACGATTCCCAAGCGCGGCCAAGCGGTCTGCGAGAGAATTCCAGGCTGCCCATTTTAGACCTAAAAATCAACGTTGCGACGATCAGATCGGACAGCGCTATGAACGATGCGGCGAATCGAAGCGAATACTGCATTTATTTACAACAAAATCGCTGGGGTCTGTCACGATTCTGCGAGTAATTACTCAGCTAGCGAAAAGTTGTGTAAGATCGCGCGCGGCCGAGAGACAAGGCAGCGATAAGCAACAAAACGAGAAGGCCAGTAAGTAACCCGGGAACGGGCAATACGCTGATCGGACCGGACCAAATCGGGCGCTTGAACCTCGCCGCTAACTATATCCGCAGGCTTATCTTGAATTGCTGCAGAAGCGCAACCGCAGCAAGAATGAAGCTTGTGAAAAATGCTGATTTCGCCACTCCAGGCCAGCCTGCCGTTCCATCGGCCGTAAGCCACCCAAGCGGAGGGATGAGATATGCAATGTACGGCAGAAAATACGCTAGCAACGCATTCTTGCCTGTTATCTTGGTTAAACCTGCCCACCGCGCCCTTCGCCTCACGTCAGCGATCCAGTAGAGCAGGATCGCGATGACGAGATTCGCCGACACGCAATACAAGCACCAGGTTGGCGTGTCGCGGATCTTCGAAATTCCCAGCGGCCTCAGGAACCATCCGACTATGAAGAGAAGTAGCGCGGCCCCCAATGCCCACCCAACCTTTTGTCGGAGCGATGGCGCGATCGTGTCGTCAGTAATGAACAATGAAGCAAACAGGCCAGCCGTCGTTATCGACGACAGACCTGCTTCAAAAGGTTTGAGGTAAAAAGGCAATGAGTTCAGCCACCACAACCTCTCAGCCGTTGACATTGCGTTGATGAGAACGAAACCTGCAAGAGCGAAGACCAGTACGACAAGTCTCTTACTGAAAACAAGATAGATCGCGGACACGGACAGGTACGCCCAGCCTAACAACCCCAATATTTCCCAATCAGAAAAATCCAGCCATCCAATATGTCCGTCTGCTGTTACCCGCTTGAAGCTCGCCGCCAACCCAACCAACAATGCCAGTCCAATGACCCTCAGCCCCAGGAATACAGCCTTATGCTTACTCTCGCGAAAGCGGACCAAACAAAGTCCGATCGAAACAAAACCGAGTGCGGCCCACACAGGAGAACTGATTCCAGTGCTTCGAGCATCGACCTGCGGAGCATTGGCAACAAAAAGCCCCATCACGATAAGCGCGAGCGAACGCACTAAGACATGTGCCCAAATCTGATACCTTGTTTTCCCCTTCGCAATCCGTGACCGGACCGATAGTGGAATAGACATCCCCATCAGAAACAAAAATGCAGGGAAGACCATATCCACATAGGTCATCCCGTTCGCCTCAGCAGGTATATGGTACGTCCACCAGGGAAGCCCCTTCACAAGGCCAAGATTGTCTACAAAGATCATGAGCAGAACGTTGAGGCCGCGAAAGATATCAATCGACTCAATTCGGCGGGCTTCAACCTCAACCACAGCCTCGTGGCATAGGGCTGGTTCGTCAGCGACTTGCGTGTGTTTCCCTTTGGGGCGCATTGATGGCGTTCCGAGCGGCTTACGACCCTGGATTCTTGTAAAATCGATTAGACAAGCGAAAAGGTATCCACATACCGATTCCATTAACGGTGTCCCGACCGAGCGCTCAAGCACCATCGGACGGCGCTTGCTGGTCGTCACACAGTATCAACCGTCTTATGCCGAGCGTATTATAACCAACGGTTTATTCCGCGGATCAACAGAGTCAACCGTCTCAGACATGGCACGACCAGCAGCGAGTTAAAACCAAGCCGTCATCATCATTGACACGGTGAGTCCCTATACTTGCAAACGGATCGAGCCGCGTCGCGTGGCGTCCGATAATCAATCTTACGAGAGTCGAGAGTCGGAGGAGAGTCAAGAGTCGGAGAGTTCGAGAGTCTCCGAGAGAGCTGTCGACGATTTCGATATTAGTGTCTTAATGGTCTTAATGGGTGTAGTTGTTCCGAGAGATTGAGAGCAGGCCCCCCTTGATAAAGCCCAATCATCTTAGATAAACTCCCTTACGTGACGCTGACGATCGAGATCAATCCTGAATTGGAGGATCAGTTGCGCAATGAAGCGAAGAAGGCTGGTCTTGAACCCAAGGATTACGTTTTGAGCACGCTCAAAGACAGGTTGCGTCATCCAGAACCTGAAATGCCCTATTTGACGGAGCGTGAGTCGGATCTACTCCTCCAAATCAACGAAGGTTTGCCGCAGGAACTTTGGCATCGATACAACGAACTCAGGAAAAAGCCTCGCGAGGAGTCTCTGACTGCAGACGAACATGCCCTTTTGATAGAGATCTCCGATTCGATTGAAAGCGCCAATGCGCGACGGGTCGAAAAGTTAGTTGAACTCGCCAGAGTGCGGAAAGTGTCGCTTGAAGCGCTGATTCACGAACTAGGAATCAAGGCGCCGTCTTATGTCTGAGCCGCGGCTGACGGCCCGGCAAAAACGAGATGTCGCCCGCCGAGCTAATGGGCGCTGTGAATACTGCCAGAGCCGAGCTCGATTCTCACCTGACCCTTTTTCAATTGAGCACATCACACCAACTTCAAGAGGCGGAAGCGACGAGATGTCCAATCTCGCACTTTCATGCCAGGGATGTAACGGCCGAAAGTATACGAGTACGGACGGCATTGATCCCATAAGTGCGACACTGTCCCGCTGTTTCATCCCCGACTGCAACATTGGGTAGATCATTTCATCTGGAACGAAGACTGCACTCTGGTAATCGGGTTGACGCCACGGGACGTGCAACCGTAGGCAAGCTTCAACTTAATCGAGAGAGTCTTGTAGATTTACGTCGTGTGCTCTTCAGCGTCGATGAGCATCCTTAGAGGTCAAACATGTGGAAAAAAACGAGTCAAGCATTTGATCCCTGCCTATTTATCCCCTCCGAAACCTTATCACCTCAACACCATGAGGAGAATCAGTTCGCTGGTCGCCTTCGACCTTTGTCCGATAACGCTTCGTCTCGTTTGGCTCAAAACTTCTTTTCTCAGACGTCTGGGCCAAACTCGATCCCACCACTTCAGCACGCGCAGCGCTCGAAGAGTATTCCAACGACTCGGCGCAGCAAGGCGTTCAAGGTCTAAAAACGTCCTTCCTTTATAAACGTGTTGGAGCGAACAGCGACCATGTTGGTCTTGGCTGTTGCAAACGATTTCGATGGCCTCCGCCAAGAGGGGATCGTAGGATGCATCGACCGCCTGGAAATAATCGAGCGCGCGAAGGATGTCATAGTGCCACCGCGGGGGGAACGAGAAACGGATGAATGCTGGCTTGATAACCTCGCCCGTGCGGTGAGAGCGAAAGAGCCGGTGGGCACGAATGGCCGGGTCTCCTTTGAGCAACCATTGAATCGCGCTCTCTGTTGCTGCTCCCAAGCTTCTTTCCGATCATAGTCAATGCGACGAAATAATTCCCATATTAACTTGAAGGGGGACGAGCCGAAAACCGATTGACGAAGATCTGAGAAACTCGCCTCGCCACCTCCACAAGATCGCCGCGATAAGGCCAAACGTATTGCGAATGTCGATCTCAATGATCATAAGTCCGCGCATCGCGCATAGATTTTGCACTGTCGCAATCCGACAAATCTAACGCGAATGTCTCACATGAATGACAGGTAAAGTGGCGCCAGAACGCTGGGCGTCTTTTGGACGTGTGCCGCTTGCGCCAATGTATCAGAAGAAGAAATCATAAATCCGGCCGGCGAGAGTCTCGCTAGCTGGGCGTCCGATAACAGTCCATATGCACCTGTGCACCTGTGTCACCTGCGCACCTGCACCGGCCGTTGTAACTTTCACTTAACCCATAACTTGGCACAAGTGCCACATTATGGTTCCAAAACGGCAAGTGCCATTTTATGGTTCCTTAAATCAGACCAGCGTACACTGACCTACCAGCTTTTCTTGCTGGGCGAAGAATCAACTACTCACCTGTTTGCGTTGGTTAGTCCAATTGTATCTCGTCGAGGTTTTCGACTACCGACGAAGCGAGGCAGATGCGACGTCTTCTTGGGTGTTCCGTTATCTAGCGCCTCTCGGCTTTCACTTGCGTGGGCGTCCCTTCCTTCGACGGAGCCATTTACGGTAATCAGATCGCTGTCCCAACCTGTTACATCCAAAGAACCGCCTGTTTTGAGGTCAACTTCAAGCGTTCCCGGCCGAAGTCTTGAACTCTTTTTCGATGCGGCCGGGGTCCTGTCCTGCGGGCGCAGCCATCACCTTTACAGGATTGAAGAGCCTCCTGGCGTCTAGTCCAAGGCAGCCGAACAATAGGACTGCAGCCATTAACGAGATAATCCGTCTCATCTTCGCATCTCCCTTAGCAGGTGTGGCCCACAAAACCGGCGGGACGGCAAGGTAATCGTTTCCCTCACAGACAAACCCACTTGGAACGAGTTTGTGGCAAGTTTATTTCCTGTTCAACGGGCCTAGGCCGACCGGCGCTGCACATTAGGGTCGGGCCAGAGCGCGAATGTCGAACAAATCTTGAGATGCAGGCGGCCAACGGATGGGATTGGTGAGCGACAACGATTCGCCTGCATCGGCCTTTCACCCCGCTTGAGGTCAATCTATGCGCAGCGCCCTCATCGGATCGATCGAGACCGCGCGATGCGCGGGGACAATGACGGCGGCTAGTGCAAAGATCGCAAGCACCGCGATCGAACCGGAGAGTATCAAGGGATCGTAGCTGCCGACGCCAAAGAGCTGCGTGCTGAGGAAATGACCGATAATCAAAGACAGAGGTAGTCCAAGCATTAGTCCAATTCCCGTCAGCAGCAGCGCCCCCCGCAGGACGAGCGCCAATACGTTTAACCGGTCAGCGCCTAATGCCACGCGGATGCCGATCTCTTTCGTTCTTCGTTGCACTGTATACGATGTGACACCGTAAAGACCGATCGAAGCCAGTGCAAGCGCCGTTATTCCGAATAACGACGCTAACCGAAAGATCAGGACTTCCTGACTAAGATTGAGGTTTACCTGATCCTCAAAATTCAGAAATCGAAGTACCGGAAGGTTTGGATCGATCTTCGCCAGTGTGCTGCGAGTTTCCGATTCAATGGACTGGGTGCCCGGCGCTAGCCGCAAAACAATATCGTAGATATAGCGCGAGCGCCTTTCAAACGCAGCAACAGCTTGATCGTCATAATTGGTGATCTGGAATACCGGAAGAAAGAGCATGGGAGGAGCCGGGTCCCGGGGGTTTCTGTACTTTGCGTCTTCAACTACGCCGACAATCTCGTAATCGCCCGCATACTTGGGGTCGATTCTTCCGAAATGTTTGCCGATTGGGTCATCATTACCAAAGAAGCGCCGCGCCAAGGTTTCGTTAACTACCGCTACGTGCTTCGACGATTCCGTATCCTGATCGGTGATCGGACGGCCACTTACCAGTCGAGTACCTACCGTCTCGAAATAACCCGGACTGACTCGATTATACCAGCAAGCGTTTTGATCGCTGCTTGGCGGCGGTGGGTCCTGTCCCTGGATCACGACGTTGGTTATCCATAGCGAACCGCTCATTGGGCTGTAAAGCGAATAGCTGACGCTTTGGACGCCCGGCAGTTCGGACAGGCGCTCCTTGATTGATCGATATAAAGGTTCAAGCTGGTTCGGTTTATAACCAGCCTGATTCGGATCGATTCTGGCGACAACCCGGCGGCCAGTATCGAAGCCCATCTTCTGGCTCTGCAGGTTGCGCAGACTCTCGGCCATCAATCCCGCTCCGGCAATCAGCGACAACGAAAGGGCAGCCTGTGCCACCACCAGCGTCTTTCGCAACACGGAGCCGGCATCGGTAGTGCCTCTCGCGCCGCTACGCAACGTCTCGATCGAATCTGCGCGTGAAGTCAACAAGGCGGGTGCGATACCAGACAACATCCCACTTAGCAAAGAGACAGTTAGCGCAAATAGAAGCACTGGAATCGACAGGGTCGTACTGATCGGAACATAGCTGGCGGCCGGAAACACCAACTCTAACAGCATTCGTGTACCGGCGAATGCGATGGCCAGCCCCGCGGTCCCGCCGATCATGGCCAGCAATATGCTTTCAGTCAACGCCTGAACGATCAGTCTCGATCGCGTCGAGCCCAGGGCTATGCGAATCGCTGTTTGTTGCTTTCGCTCGAGTCCACGAACGAGCGCGAGATTGGCGATGTTGGCGCATACTATAAGCAGCACGAAGGCGGAAAGAATCATCAAAAGACGCAAACCGCTTTCGTAGGTTGCCCGCATCGACTCTATTCCAGCTCCGCCGGGCGCAAGGTGCACGGATTGGAGTGGAATCTGTGCGCGCTGCTCGACCGTCATGGTGGCGGATCGACCCACAAGCCATTGCTGTAGTTCGACGTTGAGACCGGCTTCGATAGTGGAGTTGTTCGCGCCCGGCTCTACCCGGCCAATAATGTAGAGCCAATGCAGATCGGGATTTTTCAACAATGGGGCAACTGGATTTGTCAGGGGCTCGAACGATAGCGGCAACCAGAAGTCCGGCGGGTTGCTTCGCAGTGTTTCGCCAAAGAATGACTGCGGCGTAACTCCGACAACAGTCACCGGAATGGAATTGATGTTGAAAGTAGAGCCGATTACTGAGGATTCCAGCCCATATTTTTGCTGCCAGGTATGGTAACTAATCACCGCGACAAGAGGCGCGCCGGGTTGGTCGTCCGCGGAACTGAGCGTTCTACCGGCGAATGGCTCCACGCCAAACATCTTGAAGTAGTTTCCCGACACCATCTGTCCATAGACCGATTGTGCAGGCTCCGTACTGCTCGCGCGGCGAACCGCAAAACGCCCAACATTGCTCTGAAATGCGGCTAACTCCTCGAATCCCTTTGAATTGTCGCGAAAGTAGTTGTACAGATCATAGGAGAAAAGGCAATAGCTGGTTTCCAACCCGCTATAGGTTCCGCCGAAACGCAAATTATCGCCAACACGATACAGCCCGCCGGGATTGGCTACCGGCAGTGAGCTCAACAGGACCGAGTGAATCAAAGAGAATATTGCCGTCGTCCCGCCAATGCCTAGAGCCATCGTCAGAATCGCAGTCAGGGCGAAGCTTGGCGACTTTCGCATTTGCCGGAGGGCATAGCGAGTATCCTGTCTGAACCGATCAAACGGCATCCAGCGGGTACTCTCGTAAAAATGATTTTCATGTCTCATACGGTGCTAATCGAAACATCCGCTTCGGGTTCCAAACCTTTCGTTGAAACCTTCGTCACACAGACTGTCTATCTCCAGTTTTCTATTGCCAGCCCAGTTTCTCGCGGAGAGATGTTATATGTGAGATGTGGTGCCGCCCGTGCCATGCATACAGACTCAGCGCCTTATCCAGCGTCATTAGTCCAGTGTGCCGGTGCCTATATGTCCGCTTGAAGTCTGCGGCGGTTAACGATCTGAGCAGCAGTATCCTACGTCTATGCAGCGCTTCCAGAAGCAAAAGAGATACCTCTGGCGGCGCGCTACGCGCATCGTCGAGATCTGACCAGCGCACTTCGTCATAGGCCTTGATGGTTGGCTCCTCTTCGGTCAGCGTCCATTTAAAGCGCACATAACTATTAAGGTGACTATCCGCTAGGTGATGAGTAACCTGGCGGACGGTCCACCCATCGGGGCGATATGGAGTATCGAGTTGCTCCGGGAAAAGATCCTTAACAGCTTCGCAAAGATTCCGCGGCTCCTCGTCTATTTGGTCGATTAGAACAGCCTGTTGTTCCCGTGTGTTCGGTCCGTCGTATTTGAACTCTCCTATTGGATATCGCAGATCCATCTCTTCCTCCTGCCAGCCTGTTCGATTCATCCGTCTCTCTTGTACGCGGGAAATCGCCTTTAAGGAATTTGTATTTTCTGAAGGGGGCTTTCAGTAATTCGGAATACCTAATGGACAATCGCTGTGCTATGTTCGGTCTATGGAGCTCTACCAACTGCGGACGTTTCAGATCGTGGCCGAAGAGAGAAGCATCACCCGCGCGGCAAAGAGGCTCTTCACTACGCCGCCATCGATAAGCGCTCATATCAAGACGTTGGAGGACGAGTGGAACGTTATCCTGTTCCGCCGAACGGCCAAAGGGATGGAGATAACAGAGAAGGGCGAGATTCTACGCCGCAAAGCGGAAGCGACTCTTCTGGCTGCCCAGGACCTGTCTAATCATGCCACCGAAATGCTTGAGTTCCTGATGGGCTCTTTGCGAGTCGGCCTAAACGCCTCGGCTACTTTTCTTCGCATTCCAACGATAGTCAAATACTTTCAGGAGCATCAGCCAGGCGTGGAGCTCCGATTTACTAATCGGGTCTCTGGAAAAGTGACCGATGACTTAAAGAATCGATCGTTGGATGCAGGATTCATTTTCGGACCTCCCGTTGACGAAACGATCACTGCGCATTGGCTGACGAATTGCGAATTAGTAGTGGCCGGCCCCAGGCAGTGGCAGGCACAGATGGTTGAGGAGGACTGGGAAACAATAGCAAAGCTGCCCTGGATAGCTTCCGATCACTATTGCCCATTCCAGGCAATCACCGATCGGTTGTTCAGCGATCGAAATCTAAAGTACCAGCAAATAACCCAGACCGACAGTGACCGTGCGAAGATCGAGTTAGTCAGCGCCGGTTTAGGATTCGCACTCCTTGAAAAGACCGAGGCAGAGGAAGCTGCCGCAAGCGGAAGTGTCTTCATTTGGCGGACTGGCTCCATAACCTGCGATCTATTTTTCACTCATTTATCGACCCAGGGGCAGGATCCGTTGATTCGTGTGTTGCGGGCAACGGTAATGGATGCCTGGGGCATATCCG
>Ga0207085_1090_pt1 | contig 13096 bp, 11 predicted proteins | sample Alteio_BWMinHeat_53_FD_153542 | JGI IMG/M metagenome (GOLD analysis project Ga0207085, IMG submission 153542) | Enriched cells from forest soil in Barre Woods Harvard Forest LTER site, Petersham, Massachusetts, United States -... | ecosystem: Environmental > Terrestrial > Soil > Temperate forest >...
CCATCACGTATGCAAAGGATCGAAGTGCGGCAGAGGCCGTGGTGAAGGCGATTGAAGCCGCTGGCCGCAAAGCATTCGCGGTTCAGGCGGACTCGGCCGATGCCGAAGCCGTAAGCTCGGCCGTCGCGCAGACTGCCGAGACCTTTGGACGCATCGATGTGCTGGTGAACAACGCCGGCACGGCCATTCCAAAGCCCTTCGAAGAAGCCACGTTGGATGAGATTGACCGTGTGATCGACATCAATTTACGCGGCGTGCTGGTCGCGACAAAGGAAGCACTGAAGCACATGCCGGATGGAGGTCGGATCATCTCGATCGGCTCCTGTGTGGGTGAACGCAACATGACTCCTGGACTTGCCGCGTACGCCGCGACGAAAGGCGCCGTGAAGATGTTCACGCAGAGCCTGGCGCGCGAGGTCGGGCGGCGAGGCATCACCGTGAACAATGTTCAGCCTGGCCCGATCGACACAGATCTCAATCCTGCCTCCGGCGATTGGGCAGCTCCGCAGTTGGCGAACACCGCGCTTAACCGCTACGGACACGTCGACGAGGTAGCGGCGCTGGTCGCCTTCGTCGCTAGCCCGGAAGCAGCCTACATCACCGGCGCGAACCTTACGGTCGATGGCGGCACAAACGCTTAATCGCTTAAGCCATACCGGCGGGGGACAATAACATGATCGATCTGCGATATAAGACCGCGCTGCATCGCGCGGCATAAGGGCGCGCGACCGCCCTTGCAGGTCGGGGTGAAGCGGGGCTGCACTTGGGGCGGCTCGCAAAAAACTGCTCGTCCGCGTGCGTTTTGAGACAGCTTGCAGCCGGAACAATGCGTGCTGCCATCGGACGGTTCTGCTGTGCTCGTGGGATCACTCGCGCTTGCACTCCGGGGCTGCGCGGCGTGGCTCACTTCCTATGCTATTTTGAGCTGAATATGGTGGCGACGGCGTATGCGACTACCGGCCGGACGGCAGGAGCGATGGTGTAATGGCACCCGAAGCGCCGGGCAATCTTGTAGCGCTGGACCTCACCACTCACCCGAGCGGTTTCGTCTGCCGCGTAGAACGCTACGATCCGGTCGCTTCCAATGAGTTTCTGCGCGTGAGTTGGAACGCTATCGCGCGGCCACCCGGATACGAGCCCGTCGCTGGCGGCGCAGCGTACGTCGATGTTCCGCGTGGTTTCGACCACCGAGTATATGAGGCGCGACCGGACGTCGTCGGGCCAAGATTGGCCTGGATTGACAAGGTTTTCGGCGATGGCCTCATGTTCATCGTCATTCTTCCTTATGGGTATGCGGTAACCAGGTTCCTCGACGCCGAGCCTCCCCCGGTGTCCGCCAAGGTCCACGACGGTCGAATGGCCCTTTACTGGCTGCACAAAGAGCGCACGAAGACAACTTGGCTTATGGATGCAGTCGATACGGAACGCATCTCGGCATTGTGCGCCGAGATGAATTTGGAGTCGTCTCGCCAAGATCCGCAGTCACGGCCCATACCAGTGGCAATGGTGAACCATGCCGCCACTCATCACCATCCTCCGGGCCTCCGACTGGAGAAGGAGATGGTAGGCTTCTATGACCTTTGCGCCTGGATTGGTGAGAAAGGCGGGGATGAAGCGCAAGTCAGTTTTACTGGTGTTCTGCTTACGTTTCTCGTCGCGGCCGACGCGATCTCGCGCTGGTTTCAAACTTATGTAGTTAGACAAAATGTCGCGGTTGATGACATGTTAAGTTCCAAGGGTTTCGCTTCGCTGGAATCGCTGAAAAATCTGGTCGTGACCCATACGCCATCTGAAGCGGAAACCAGGCTCAAGAGACCGTGGACCCCATCCGCGCGGGAGGTGCTCACGGCCAGCGACGCTTTGGCACAGCGGGTGGGTGGTGAGCACTGCGCGATCGGCATTCGTCACTTGATGGGTGCCTACTGTCACTTCCATTATCCGAATCATCAGGCACAGTTGCTTCGTTGGGGGTTCGATTTAGCCGACTGGCTTACTGAGTTCAGGAAGTTGCTGAAGACGATTGATCTTGTGCCGACGGAGCGTGCCGGCTGGCATGCTCTCTTCAAGGAAATGGGAATTACGGACCATAGCATGCCGTCGAGGGAACGTCAGACAGATCAGCCAGTGGCTGCGCGTCCGGGGGGATGGGATATCTTCATCGCTCATGCCAGCGCTGATAAAACTTCTGCCGAACAGCTGTTTAACCGGCTGGAGGACAACGGCCACCGAGTTTTCCTGGACGCCCGCTCGCTCCAGCCCGGCGACTTCTGGGATCTGGAAATACCACGCGCGCTCAAGACCGCGCGGATGATTGTTGTCCTGATCTCACGTAACTACGAGACGGCGCATTACCTGCGAGCGGAGGTCGCGCAGGCCGTGGACCAGGCGCGAAATACCGGGTCCCCGCGAGTTGTTCCCATCTACATCGATGGAATGCTGCCAAAAGGCGTGTCTCCACCATACGGCCTTGGCGTTGTGCAGGCGCTTGATGCCAGGGAATTAGGTGGCCTCGGTCGTGTCGCAGACCAACTCGAGAATCTCTTGAGGTGAGGAGGGACATGTGCGAAAGAGCGCCTTAACCAATTCGACCTCTGTCGGACTTAGCTAAATTGACTTCCAGCGCACCTGCCCGCTGCGCTTGTCGGCGCCGTCAGTGCGCCAACCAAATGATTTCAACTTACTAAGAAGTGCGCGTGGCGGCTCGAACAGAACCGAATCCATCTCGGTGGCGCGCAATCGCGGCTCGTGGCGCCAGGTTAGCGCTTACCGCGAGGGTCATACTGAAAGCACTGCTCAAGCGATACGTCAAGCACGATTGCCACTTTGAACGCAGTCTCAAGGGAGGGCGAATACTTGTCTTGTTCCATGGCGATGACCGTCTGCCGCGTTACACCAATTTTGTCCGCGAGTTCTTGCTGCGTCATCTCACGAAGTGCTCGAAGTTCTCGAATCTGATTGCGTATGGCTGCCATCAGAGTGCCTTCCGGTAAGCCACAATCTAGGTGACGGTTTTGGTGATATCCGCGATGATCAACATCCCAAAGAAGACGCTCAAGAAATGGAGCCCTACCATTTTGCTATCCAAGCGAAGATGGCCGACGGTCGCATGAAACCACAGCATGCCCAGTCCAAGGACCATCAGTGAGGCGAGGGCTAGATAACCGGCACGATAGCCTCGGAGCTCGATCAGCCGATCTCGCTCGTCTGTTACACGGTACCGCGTCACTGCGGCAATGACCGATTGCAGGATAATCTGAAGCACGATAATCGCGACAATCATGCTCGCGACCTTGTTGACCGAGTTCTGCTGGTGCAGGAAGAAGTAAGGGCAGTACACAACGAGCTCCGCCGCAAGCGAGGCGTAAAGAATCTTCTCCCGGTAGGAAAGGCCTGTCAGCATGGCAAACGCGCTCCAGTGTAAAAAATATTTGACATTCGCAATATAGCGCCTTTCGCTTACGCATGTCAAATTCTTTTTACATTTTTGGTGAGAAGCTGCGTGGTTCGGCTGCTACTGGAGATTACACCTTGATAAGCCCTGGATGACGAGAGATCTCTATCGGAAGCGGCCCGCGGGAATATCCGCACGAATCCGGAACTGTCGATCCGGGGCGCTTCGGACCGAGTCGTAAGGAGGAAGCGGCTGCGCGGCGCGCCGACAGCTTCTAGTCATGGGTTTTGAATGCTGCTTCTGCCTGGAGAGTTCATCGACACAGGCAGCACCACGGCAGGAGATACTGCGCGCTGAGACCAACGAGTGCACAGGGAAGTGGGAAACAGCATGGAACGAGGCGGCAAGCAGTTGCCGAGAGCCGCGGCGCAGACGGGTAAACACACATTCACTGAGGCATGCCGACGGGCAGGCCGCGGGGGCGCAACTGAGGGACAACTACGAGGTATCAAGCGTGGCCACCGGACCGGATGTCTGTTGCAAGAGTTGTGCGGCGGTGAGCCGTTCCATCACCCGCATGGGACACTGACAACGCGGGCAGGCATGGCCGGCAGGACGTGAGGCTGTGAAAAGCGGTGGAAGAGCCACCGGGAGCAGTTTGCGACACAACGGCAGGAGCAACCCACCTCGGCGGTTGGCAAGGAAGCCGAAGTAGCGGATGTGAGGAAATTCGGTGGGCAGAACGTGCAGCAGAAAGCGGCGCAGGAACTCTTCGTTCGTCAGCGTCATAGCACGGAGCTTGTTGCGATGCGCATAGTCTTTCCACCGGAACGTGACGTGGCTATCGGCGACATCTAATAATCGATGGTTGGAGATAGCAACCCGATGTGTGTAGCGAGCTAAGTAATGCAACACATGTTCGGGGCCACCGAACGGCTGCTTGGCATAGACCACCCAATCCTCGCGAAACAGGGTACGAAGGAAAGCAGCAAATACCTTCTGCCCGTATAACGATTCACAAGCTCCGAAGAAGCGAAGCTTGTTCATGCGAAAAAGCCGCTTCATTCCGGCGACGAACTTTCCCCGGAATACCCGGCTCAGAACTCGCACCGGAAGAAAGAAGTTCTGCGGCGAGCAAATCCACCGTTCGCGATCGGGCGACAGTCCACCAGCGGGCACAACGCAGTGAATATGAGGATGGAGCAGCAGGTTCTGACCCCAGGTATGCAGAACGAGCCAAGTTCCGCTCCGAGATGTTTGGGATTGGCGGCGACTCCTCGGTAATCACTTCAAAACCGGCCATACATTATCACTTCAAAACCGGCCATACATTATCACTTCAAAACCGGCCATACATTATCACTTCAAAACCGGCCAACGGAGGTGATCCAGAACAACACTTAGTTATAGCCTGCCAACGACGGAGTTGGCAACGGCCTTTCCCCCTAACAGCGGGCGGCAGAAGCCACCAGGTTTGTCAAAAACAGTAGCGGGCGAAAAAATCAACGCGCATAAACGCGCTACAACGCCCCTCATAACAGTTGGTTTAGTACCCTCCAAAACGGTACAAAATCGCCTGCCGTGCCCATGAGTTACCTTGACCGCGGGCTTTAGGGCGTGGGGGTGGCGGTCTTGGTAGGCCGGCTTCTGGGGCCACGCTTCAAGATGTGCCCGTGATGCAAAAGGCGATCGAGCATAGCGCTGACGGCGGCAACGTCACCGAACAATTTGCCCGGGTCTTCGAAGGGACGATTGGAAGTCAGAAGCGTGTTGAAACGCTACAAGCGGCGCATAACAATTTCGAGCAGATCCTCAGCGGGTGTGTGGGAGCTTGCGCATGCCGAAGTCATCGATAAATGTTGAGCTCAACATTTATCGACTTGGACTAAACCGCTACGCGGTATATCGGTAACTGGCAATCCAAAACATCTGCACTTGTAGCGCTTGATGTTCGTCTGTTTAGTCCCGCGCATTGAAGGCTCCGATGCGAAAGCATGGGTGGGCTGTTCACAGCAAATCCATCTCAAGGAGCATTCCAATGACCTCCCTTCGGCAACGCATGACCGAAGATATGCAGGTGCGTAACCTCGCACTGAATACTCAGACCTCTTACGTACAACAAGTGTCCCTGTTTGCACGTCACTTTGACAAATCACCCGAACTGCTGGGGCCGGAGGACATCCGAGCCTATCAGGTTTATTTGACTAACGAAAGAAAGCTCGCTACGGGCTCGGTCCTCATCGCCGTTGCCGCCTTGCGATTTCTCTATAAGGTCTCCCTTAAGAAGGACTGGGCCTTCGAGGACGTCATCCCTGCACCACACAAACCGGAGAGACTGCCGGTGATCCCGAGTCCGGAGGAGGTGGTGCACTTTCTCGGCTGTGTAGGCAGTACAAAGCATCGAGCGATTCTGACCTCTTGCTATGCCGCCGGGCTCCGCATCTCCGAGTCCATCCATTTGAAGCCCACTGACATTGATAGTCAGCGCATGGTCATCCGCGTCGACCAAGGCAAGGGGCAAAAGGATCGCTACGTGATGCTGTCTCCCAGATTGCTGGAGACGCTGCGCAGTTATTGGAAGGCCATTCGACCGAAAGATTGGTTGTTCGAGGGCAATGTTCCCGGCCAGCCGATTAATAGAAGCTCGGTGGAACTTGCCTGCCAAAAAGCTCGCCGACTCTCGTGTATGCGCAAGCCGATTACGCCGCATTCGCTCCGCCACGCATTTGCTGTTCATTTACTGGAAGCCGGAACGGATGTCCGCACCATTCAACTGCTGCTCGGCCACCGCAGCCTGGCGACTACCGCTCGTTATCTCCGGATCGCCACCAGCAAAGTGTGTTCTGCGTCGAGCCCACTTGACCTCCTGCCGCGTCCCATACCGGTTGAACCCGAGCCCAACACGCACCAGCACTTCTAATCGCCTGATCCATGGATCGGCCGACGTGGGAAGTGGCGGACGTGTTCCGCCGCTATGGGGAAACCTATCGAAACAAGTATGGCGCGTCGATGTCTCAAGCACAGCGGCGCGTCATGACCGCCATCGAGGTATGCCGCACAGCAGCGCTCGGCGGCCATCTCGAGCGTTGCGATCAGTGTGGTCATGAACGGAATTGCTTCAATAGCTGCCGGGACCGGCACTGCCCAAAATGTCAATCTCTCGCGCGGGCGCAATGGGTCGAGGACCGACAAGCCGAACTTCTGGAAGTCGGCTATTTTCACGTCGTCTTTACCGTGCCGCAGGAGATCGCGGCCATCGCCTACCAGAATAAAGAGCTGGTCCTTGGCATCCTCTTCCGTGTCACCGCCGAGACACTGAGAACTATCGCGGCGGATCCAAAGCATCTCGGAGCGGAGATCGGATTCTTCGCTGTCCTGCACACGTGGGGGTCGAACCTCCAATTTCACCCACACTTGCATTGCGTCGTTCCGGGCGGTGGTTTGTCTCCCGATGGCCAGCGGTGGGTCTCCTGCCGCCCGAACTTCTTTTTGCACGTCCGGGTTCTGTCGAGGCTTTTTAAACGGCTCTTCTTGGAAGCATTGAAGACGGCATTCGATGCCGGCAAGCTGCAATTCTTACACTCCTTGGAGCCGTTACGTGAAGCGATTGTATTTGCGCGTCAGTTAGCCAAGATGAAAGCTTGCGACTGGGTGGTCTATGCCAAACAACCGTTTGCCGGGCCACAACAAGTGCTCGACTACGTGGGCCGCTACACGCATCGCGTGGCTATCTCCAACAACCGACTGCTCGATATAGAAGGAGATCAAGTTCAATTTAAGTGGAAGGACTATCGGAATGGCGGCCAAGTCAAAACGATGACCTTGTCCGCCGTTGAATTCATCCGGCGCTTTCTGATGCATGTGGTACCGAACGGCTTTCATCGCATCCGCTACTACGGCTTTCTGGGGAACCGCCATCGGAGCCACAAGCTAGCTGAGTGCCGCCGACTGCTCGGTATGCACGCGGCCGAACACCCCGCCGAACCGCCCAAACCGGAAACGGAATACCGCGAGCGTTATCAAGGACTCACTGGCCGTTCATTGCGCCAATGTCCGCATTGTCAGCAAGGACAAATGGTGAAGATCGCGGTCTTACCAAGAGCTGTCGTCACGTCTTCGAGGGGCATAAACTCATCATGAGCGGCGCTATCGACCATGAAACAACCGATGACCGACTGGGCTTGCCCAGTGCGTCAGGGACGTGTGGCCATGCTGCAGGATTATCGACCCACTCCAGTTGTTCCCACTCCCATCTTGTCCATCCGCAGCAAGGACGACGACCGTTTGCCCTTCACTCGCACCCACAACACGCCGGCATTCTCTCTCCCGACACCCCTCGGAGACAGATCGATGATTGAAAACCCATAGACCGAGCTTTCGTGGAGCGGTTTAGTCCAACACGTTTTTAGCTCACCGTACGCGGCGTTCAGCATCTGCCCGTCATGGAAGTTCACGTCGCCGCGCCGCTGGGCTAAAAACGCTCTGCATTATGTGAAGTTGCTGTTAACGTGGAGTTGAATGGGGGAGGCCCCGCCAGTCAGCACTCCGGCGGGGCCCAGCTCCACATTTAAGCCGTAGCATCGTTTGACCAAATCGTGAATCCGTCGCGATCCCAATATAAAGCTTCAAGCGATCACGTTTGCGGTCCGAAAACACGAACAGATACCCCGCATAGCATCCAATCCCATCACGTTTGACACTAGGCCATGCAAGCCGTCGAAGCTACGGCCCATATCGCACGGCGCTGTGCACAGATAAACGCGCACGCTCGCCGGCAGACAAAGCACTGCTGGGCTCGCAGAACTCGCAACACCATGCCAAGGACCGCTTCCTCGCACGGTATCCGCAATCGTTCGCCGCTGGACAGCAACTCGATCGGCGCCCACTCTTCTTTCGGCGGCTTGGTCTTCACCAACGCAAAGCTGATTTCCTCGTTTGACGCACGCACTCGCTGGCGCCATGCGTAAAATGCGTGCTCAGGAATTCCATGCTGCTTACAGTAGGCGCGAACTGAAATGCCGCTCTCTTCCTGCTCTTCAATTCGCCGCTGCCACGCCTGCCGCCGTTCCGCTTGGTTACCCTTCATGCCTCCACTATCGGCAGGATTCCCCACTCGGCGCTACTGGTGTTCATATGATGCGTACGCTCAACACGTCTTTTGGGGTGAAAAAACTGCGCTTCTTCCGGACTCTAGAAATTCTTCGGCGGTCATGTGACCGAAAAGCCGTATCAACGAGGCAGCAAGCCCGGTCCAACCAGTCTGATGGCTCGCGCCGATCCCCGCGCCATTATCGCCATCGAAATACTCAAAGAAGAGAATGCAGTCGCTCCAATTTGGGTCATTCTGGAATTTCTCCGTCGCTCCATAGACAGGCCTTTTGCCGGCTTGGTCGCGAAGGAATGTGCTGGTAAGGCGGCGGCTTATCTCCGCAGCAACTTCGAACAGGTTCATCATGTGCCCCGAACCGGTGGGGCATTCCACTTTAAATGAATCGCCGTAATACGAGTAGTAACTCAACAGGGCCCGAACCAAAACAGCGTTGACCGGCATCCAAACCGGGCCGCGCCAGTTGGAATTCCCTCCGAACATGCCGGTGTCGGATTCCGCCGGGAGATACGAAACACGATATTCCTGTCCATGCACGTTCAAGATATATGGATGGTGCTGGTGAAAGCGAGAGAGGGCACGAATACCATGTGGGCCAAGGAACTCATTTTCGTCAAGCATACCGCTCAATATCCGGCGAAGACGTTCGGGATTCACGATGGCAAGAATGCCGCGGTCGGCATAGCCCCGATATCCCTCTCCCGTAGGATGAATCGTTTCGCGCAGGTAAGGAGCGGCCTTAAGTCGCGTTTCAAGATAACTTACGAGTCCCGAGATGTGCTCCCGCTGCCACGGCTCGATTATAGTCGAGGCACAAATGGGTAAGAGTCCGACCATGGAACGCACTTTCAGGCGCCTGGCGCTGCCGTCGGGCAACCGGAGAACGTCGTAATAAAAACCGTCCTCTTCGTCCCACATGCCGCTGTCTCCGACGCGATTCAGAGCATTCGCAATCAACAGGAAATGATCGGCGAATTTTGCGGCCATGTCCTCGTACGTCTTGTCGTAACTTGTGAGTTCTACGGCAATCTCCAACATGTTTTGGCAGAAAAGCGACATCCAGGAAGTTGCGTCGGCTTGTTCCAGATAGCGGCCTGTCGGAAGCGGCGCTGACCGGTCGAAGATGCCAATGTTGTCCAGCCCGAGAAATCCACCTTCGAAGACGTTATTGCCCGGACGATCCTTCCGGTTTACCCACCCGATAAAATTCGTGGGCAACTTGCTGAACGCTCGCTTTAGAAAGTCAACGTCCGCATCGCCGCCAAACGCACGCTGAAATCAATAAATGAAAATAGTAGCCCAAGCGTGCACGGGGGATTTACATCGCTAAAATTCCATTCGTAAGCGGGAATTTGCCCTGAAGGATGCAAATAAAACTCACGAAGAATTAAGTTCAGCTGATCCTTGGCAAATTCGGGATCGACGGCACAATACAATGGAACGCTAGATCCCATGCTGCATACCATGGATATTCCCATTTGTCCGTCATTGAGAGCACGTGCGCATTGATCATGTGCGTCCAATCGCTGTTTCGAACCATGCGCTTTGATTGCGATTGACTTCCGGCCCCATGTTCCTCGAGCCATTTTTCTGTTTCCAGAAAATAGAACTGTTTGCTCCAGAGCATTCCGGCAAACGTGGCGCATCACGTTTGCTGCATCGCTACTGACCGACGGAGGCGTCACCGACCGGTAGAATTCGTCGGCTTCTTCCAGACGCGTTGCAAAAACCGACTGAGCGTCTTCGAAAGGTGCGCGCAGCACGTTCGGCGGCCGATTGCTGAGCCGCAGGTGAATGACGACTGACTTAACGGCCTCGAGAGCAAAGCGATAATGGACGGCGGCCTTCGTCCAGTCGTTTTCTTTCGCCGTTCCTTGCTTCTTCCATATGGCAGCACTAAGAGCATTTTGCGGGGTAGTCTAGTTTTCAGCGGAACCCGCAGCCATTATCGGTTCTCGCGTGGCCAGTGCGTGCCCGCCTTTGTTCAGCGAGCACTGCAATATATAACGTTGCGGTGCATCGCCATGAAAATAGAACGGATAACAGGTTACCAGGGTCAAGGTCGGAACGCTTTTGTCTCGCAATATCTCGACGTTGTCCGGAGCTACGATGGTAATGTTATTGACTCTGTATCTTCTTTTTCCTTCTGTAGTAACCAGGACGACTGCGTCACCGATGGCGATGTCCTTTAACGCTCGAAAGAATCCATCTCTGTGTCCTGCGATCCCAATGTTCCCCCTTCCGCCCGGATGAGCTGTGCCAATAATGCGCCCGACCCCCCGATTGAGAATTGCCTCATCTGTTCCGTTGAACACCGGCACCTCCAGATGAATCTTCGATATCTCAAGCAACGCCACAGGCGGATCAAAGCGCTGTGTAAGAGTTTCTTTGTAGGCGGCAATTCTCTTGTCGGACCAGAGTTCGAAATCTACTGAGGAGGGGATAGAACTGAGGGCAGGACGGGCGACGGCGTCGCGATCGAACCCAGTCGGGCGATCCGGGCTTGTCGGACGACCGGGATCGGGTAGGCGTTCAAGCTTGGGCGGCGGGTTCTTTTCCAGGGCCACGCTCGGCTGATGAGATCCAGGTGAGTGATAGACCCGAAAACCAATTATAACCGCGACAAGGATCGCGCCAATCGCGATCAATAAGAGTCCCGTTTTGCGCGACCAATTCATTCCGAGTTTAACTACGCCCCCTTAACGCGATCACCGCGCCCCGTCGAAATAGCAGACAACCCCACCCGGCGGCACCTCAGTAAACGCGCATAACAGACTCGCCCCTGCTAAGGGAACGGTGCGCGCGTTTGCCGACCATGGCGAGCCGCCGCGGGCGGCTTGTGCGCTCTCCAACAATGGTACCTGCTGGGCGTCTCGACTGCGCGACCCGCTTTTAGAAACTAGTTCGTTAAAATCGCCGGTCCACGACGGCCGGAATGCTTCAACATGCGGGCGCGAAGATACTGCTGCGCCCGGTGCAGGCGGGATTTCGTCGCGGCGATACTGATCCCAAGTTCCTCTGCAACGTCCCTGACCGGCAACTCGCGGATATAATGCAACTCGATCGGCACGCGTAGAAGCGGAGGAATTCCGGTAAGTTCCCGTCTTAGAGTCCGGTAAACCTCTCTTTGTCCGAGGTCGCTCTCCGGCGTCTTATGAGTAATGCCCTCGCAGACATAGCTTTCACCGTTTTCAGTGATGATGTTCTCCGTAAAGACAGGCATGGCGCGGCTTCTACGCAAGCGCATAAAGCAGCGGTTAATTACGATCCGAGTTAGCCAAGTAGAAAACTTTGCTTGATAGGTGAACGACCTAATCCTTGAATATGCAAGCCAATAAGCGGATTGCACCTCATCTCGGGCATCTTCGCGCCGTCCGAGGATGCAAACGGCTACGCGCAGACACAATTCATTAGTTCGACGCATTAACTCCTCGAACGCGACGCTGTTCCCGTCCTGAACAAGGCGAACGAGTTCGTACTCCGTCGCGTCGGTCCAACTGGACGTTCGCGCCTCGTTCGACACACGATGCGAGCTGGTCATCGGCTGCCCCCCAATATTTTGGACTATCGGGGTATTACCAGGCACCCTGCTGCCCTATTCGTAATTGCTTTATTTACACATGCTTAGCGGAAATAGTACGTGTAACTATTACCGGACTCCGCGTGATGCCAGTGTCACCGGCTGTCACATGGTGACACTTTTCAAGGTCAGACGCTTGTTGCCGCAGCGCTTCCCTCATACCGTCGTTTCTGTTCCGTAATATCACGCAACACTAGGACACCGGCAATCAACTGGCCGTCTGAATCCTGAACGGGTGTCGCGCTTGCTTGGAAGCGGCGATGTTGCCCATCGGGACGCAGAAATTCGATTTCTTCGTCGACAACTACCTCGCCCGACTGTATGCAGCGGTCCAGGGGCCATTCACCGGTCTTATACTGTGTTCCGTCTAGCCGATAAGCTACCCAACTCGGGTCTTGCTTCACAATCGAAACCTCTTTCAGGCGGCGTCCTAAAAGGCTGATAGCAGTCCGATTCTCGAACAGGATTTCGTGGGACGGCGCTCCGGCAATAATAACGCCACTCGGCAGTTGATCGAGAACCGCTCTGAACAACGCTCGCTGTGCTTCCGTAGCGGAGGAAAGCTCCTGCTCTCGCTCTTTTGCCTTCTGTCGCGTCCGGCGCAACCGAATCTGGGCCTGGATTCGAAACATCAGCTCGCGCCTGCTAAACGGCTTTAGCAGCCAATCGTCTGCTCCCGCACTCAGCGCATGCAATCGCTGCTTTTCATCCGCCGCAGCAGACAACAGCATGACTGGAATTGCTTCAGTCGCCGTATTACTCCGCAGCTTTCGAAGCATCTCAAGTCCACCATTTTCGCCGCCCGACGCATTGGCCAACACCAGATCCGGTGGTTGTGCGCGAACTGCCGCGAACGCCTGCGCGGCGTTTTGCGCCGCTTGGACGGAATAAAGAGGACTCAACGATCGTGTGAGGTACTCTCGCATGTCGCGGTTCTCATCCACAATCAAAATCTGAGCATCCGGACATTTTGTAAATATCCTCGTCGCCCAATCCCCCTCGCCGTTTGTCGTTCGAT
>Ga0207085_1092_pt1 | contig 13048 bp, 10 predicted proteins | sample Alteio_BWMinHeat_53_FD_153542 | JGI IMG/M metagenome (GOLD analysis project Ga0207085, IMG submission 153542) | Enriched cells from forest soil in Barre Woods Harvard Forest LTER site, Petersham, Massachusetts, United States -... | ecosystem: Environmental > Terrestrial > Soil > Temperate forest >...
CAAATGCAGGCCGCATTTGGATGTATTCGTGATATCTCTCTACTATGTCTGAGCTGCCCAGAAATCTGGTGGACCAGTTTACGTCCGGAAATGGCGTGCTTTGGATCGGTGCTGGTTTGTCGGTGGCTTCGGGACTTCCATCCTGGAATGACCTAGTCGAGAAAATGCGCGCCGTGCTGGCGGAACGAGGCACGTTTTCCGAAGAAGAGTTAAAACATTCTCTGAACAATCTGGAGACCGCTCAATTATTCCGGGACATTGAGGGCGCGGATTCTTATGAAAGCTTTCTTCGTACGCATTTGCGAGACCCGGTTCAGGCCAATGTTGCGAACAACAAAGTCCTGGCGGCCACTATGGAGTTGATCAGCCGCTTGTGGCCCCAGCCGGGCCTATTGGTTGTTTCTACGAACTTCGACACATTGCTTGAAGATGCGTTTTACAGGAAATATGGAAAGAGGGCCCAGCCGGTAATCAGGACGCAACATACCAAGTTGGTGCAAACATCCCGGGATTTCATCATCATCAAACCGAATGGCGACATCGACGACATTGAATCGATCGTCTTCACCATGCGGGACTATTACGCATACCGGGAGACGAAGCGCCACATCAGCGAAGTGCTCGAAAACCTGATGCGGCAAAAAACTTTCTTGTTCGTCGGCTACGGGTTAGGCGATTTTACATTTAATTCCATGCTCGGCAGCCTGCAGGCGTCACTGGATAAATTCCCACGGACGGTTTATGTCATCGCAAAAAACGATTCACCCGCTAGGAATGCCGTTCTAAAAAGCATCGGCATTGAAGTTGTGCCCATCGATACGTACGATGAAATCCCTGGGCTGCTCAACAAGATTACGATGAAGGTCAAACAAACCAAAGAGAATTTATCTGCGTTTGTTTCTGAAACCTTGCGTGATACGACGTTCCTTCTGATCGATGACGAATCCACGTTCATCGACAGCGTTCAGGAAACGTATAAGAGATACGGCTGGACCGGATTGCGGGCCGTAACTAACCTGAACGAGGCCATGCGACTGATGGGGCAGCAGCAATTCGATTTCATCCTGACGGATTTGATGATGGAGGGTTCTCCAACCTCCGGTCTAGACGTCATTGCCTTCGCTCGCAGGACGGAAAAAAATGCTACCAGCATTCTGGCTGTTTGGAGCCAGCATGTGGACGACGAGATCCAGATTAAATGTTTTGAAGCAGGGGCCGACCAGTTATTTACCAAAGATCGAGACGTCCGCGAGATCTTTTTGCGGCTCTTCGCATTGAAGAGAGTCCGTGACCAATCGTACGCGAAGTTGAGCAAGCCCGCCGAAGCGGGAAGTGGTTCCCATTAAACCGAATCACTCGAAAACAATTTTTTCTCGAAATACAATTTTTTTACCAGCGGAAACTCTTCGATCAGGTCCGGATATTCCGCGCCGATCCGCTTGACACGGCGATGAAGGGCATATCGGTCGTTCAAGCCGAGAACTCGATACGCCTCCGTTTTCTTTCCTTCAGTTGACCGCAGCGCCTCGTTGACGTAGGCAAATTCAACGCGGGCAAGTTCTCTGTCAAGGTCCACGCCATCCGCGCTCAAATCGACAGACAGCAGCCCGCCCTGCGCAGCCGCGGCTGCCGGCTGCACGTCTAAGCGCAGGTCGGCCGGCTCAATCATCGAACGGCTTTGCGTTCCGGCGAGCAGCATTGCCCGCTCGACGATGGTATTAAGTTCACGAACATTTCCCGGGAACGGGTATTTCATGAGCTGCTCAATCGCAGGCCGCGAAATCCCAATTACCTTTGTTCGCCGCCGGTTCTTATTCAGGTAATAATCCACCAGCAAAGGAACATCGTCGGCGCGCTCACGGAGGGGCGGCAATGTAATTTCGACGGTCTTCAGCCGGAAATAGAGGTCCTCCCGAAACGTACCTGCGCGAATTTGTTCTTCCAGATTTCGATGCGTGGCACAGACTACTTGAACGTCTATCGAGATGGGATCTGTCGAGCCAAGCCGCGCGAATGTCCGGTTCTCCAGAAATTTCAAAAGTTTGACCTGAATCTCCGGCGGGAGATCGCCGATCTCGTCGAGGAAAAGCACACCGCCTTTCGCATTCTCTAAATAGCCAGTGCGGCTCTCGCGAGCATCGGTAAAAGCACCCTTTTTGTGCCCAAAGAGTTCCGAGTCCACTAAGTCGCGCGGTAAGTTCGCCAACGGCGCCTCGATGAACTTCCACTCTTTGCGCCACCCCCGGTTGTGAATGGCACGAGCTATCAGTTCCTTTCCGGTGCCGGTTTCGCCTCGGATGAGAACGTTGGTATATCCGTCCTGCGCCACCATGTCCACAAGCTCTCGCACTGCATGCATGTTGGCCTGGTCGCCTACAATCGTGTCCCAACCTTGTAAACGCCGAAGATCTTTTTCCAACTCCTCGGCACGGCGCCGCCAACGGGTACGGTCGATGGCATTGCGCACCGTGAGGCTCAGGTCGCGATAGTTGACTTGCCCCTTCTGCAGAAAATCGGAAGCGCCGAGCTTAATTGCTTCCGTGGCTACCACCTCGTCGCCATAAGAAGTCATCATCACCACCGGCAAATCGGGATGAGTCTTCTTCAGATTTTGCAGGAGAAGCAATCCGTCCTGATTCGACGGATCCGTCTTACTGAGACGAATATCGAGCAGGACGGCGGTAAGTCCGCTGTCGAGCCGTCTTCTCGCTTCAGAGACATTCGATGCGGAGACAATCTGAAAGTCTTTGTCGAGGGCGGCTCCCAGCGCGTCCCGGTAGTCCGTATCGTCGTCGACGATGAGAATGCTATCGGCCGGCTTCACGTCACCAGATCCTTTTGTAAACGCTTGAGCGCATCTTTTGCTTTCTCACCCCAGGCTCGCAGATTTTCCGCGTCGGAAGGCGAGCCTTTTATCGGTGGAATAGAGTTCAATAGGTGATCCAGTTCCGCAACAATACGCTCGGAGCTGCGGCACAATTCCGGATCTGGGCATTGTTTCGCCAAACGATGCAGCGTTGCCAAAGACTGCCTCGCCTCCGCCGTCTTTTGCGGCATTATGCGGCGTGCCTTGTCAAAGTACTCTTCAGCCAAGCCGGGATTTCCGTCTTTCAGTTCCTCGACTGCGTTATCCAACGAAGGCAACGGATGTGTGGAAGGATGCAGAAAGTTATGTCCAGCTTGGCCGAATTCATCGAGCAACACCTGTGATGGGCTCCGAAACGCGTTCCAAATTCGGTCGGCGAACTCTCGCTTGCGCGGCCCCCCCGGATGGTCGTCGAGCACATCCGCCACATCAAAAAGTGCACTCCAGATCCCGGATTCTTTCATGTGTTTGAATCCCCAAACTTCCGTATTCAGGGCAGCCATTTCCCCGAGGCGTTCGGTCAGGCTTTCAGCCAGCTCAGGAAAAACGTGTTCCACGCGCCCCGCGGCATCAGACGCCAGGCACTCCATGTGAGCGGCGACGCGAAGCTTGGTTACCGGGTACCGGCTTACGACATGCTCCGCTATTGTGGCCTCCAATTGTTCCCAGAGTTGTTCCTCGAGGCTGATCAGTTCATCTACTTCCAGCACCAGCGGATTCTTACACGAGGACCCAAGGTACTCTTGCGTACGAAGCGTGTTGCTGGCAATGATGAAAAGCTTATCCATCTACCTACTGCTCGCGCAATCAGCCGACTTTCCGCAAAAGGTTGAGCTCTTCCACAATTTGCATCTTGGAAAAGTTCTGATCAAACCATGCCACAACCGAAGAAAGCGGAAGAAATTTTACTCCGGCAGGAAGTTCCTGCATGCTCATTCGTCCGGAGTGCACGATGAGTTGGCCAACCTTCGATTGGACATTGCTGCACACTTCTTTCACAGTGATATCGTGTGCGTCGCGCAGCTTATCGAGAATACCTCGATGGATCAAGGCAAAGTCGTACACATCGTCGGGAATGTTCGAGTAGAGCACCTCAGGCCCGGGGATTTTATCTTTTGAGTACTCGCTTCCGGCTAAGTCGATACCCTTCATCCGGAATAAAGTTTTGTACGTCATTTCGGTGCTTGCACCCGTATAGTTCTTATGCCCGTTGGACTCGTCCAGCCGTTCATCCAGAACAAGGATCCTGGTGAGCGCGGCTTCGGCAAGTTGCAATGCCCGAAGTTCCAACTCCGCGGGAGGAAGTTTGTCCAAAGCCTGCATTCCGGCAATCGACCGGACCGGATCGTTCGATTCGTGAGGTTCGTACAGCAATGGCGGCTGTTTCAATGCCCAATTCACTCCTACGCCATGCCGGTCGAAAACAATTAACGGTGCGCCGTCCGCCTTCCACGGCGTTTGCTCTGACTCAAAATCATCGTTCGGCCAGAAATAAACGTCCGGGCAGCCTTCCGCTCTCAGCTTCAATCGCCCTTTTCGAAAGGCATCGCCAAAAACAATAACCGGCATTCTGCCGCCCCATAGCAGATGTCTCAGCCACTCTCGATAAGCCGTTAAGGAATTTAATTCCTGGCCGTCAAATCTGCCGAATCGGCTCATGGACGGTGGAGTGTCTCCAATCCATAACAGCCGTCCGGGCAGCTTTTCGGTGCAGTTGGATAAGTTCAGCCGCCCAAGCATTTCGCCGGGGAGGATCACAAATCTGTGCCGGATCGCGGAAGGATCGTCCAGATTCTCAAGCAGCCACGCTTCCGTTTGAACGTTCACTTCCTCTGCGCGGAACGAAACGCCGCTGTGACTGCCGTCGATCAAGAGAATATTTTTGGGTTTAAGAAGGTACCAACTCCAGCCAAGGTTTTTGCGCTCTCCGCGCGGCATCTCGATGAGATCCAAAATAGGCAGGTTGTCGGGGCGCGCTTTTCCCAACGAGACAATTGGCTCCAATGTTTCGAGCCGGATTCCGCGAAGCAAGGCCGCCGAGATGAATCGCTCCTTAACGCCCCAGTGCTGAGGGAGAAGTCGACCCGCCTCATCGGAAATTCTCAATTTCTCGAGAGCGGCTCCGATACTCGTCCTTGCGTGCTCCGCGTTGCCGCAATCGTCGTGAAGGATTATTTGAAGATGATCGTGATCGGGTGCGTCGCAAGCGGAGATCGTGACTCGCATTTCACGGCCCGGCCTCCCGAATTTTGCACAATCTCGAACGATGTTTTCGACGATCGTGAAAAACGCCTGTTTTCCGATTACACCGCCGGGCAGCGCGACCAACCGGTCGCATCCTTCCGGGACAAAACTGATACTATGCACGTCTTCGGACCGCGCGATATTTGCCCATAGCAGTTTGTTTTCGGACATCTCTTCGATGACCGATTTCAAATTGGCGGTGGTTGCCGAAAGCGGCATGCTGGTGGCGAATCCGGCAAGCAACTCCATGCGCTCGCGCAAATGCCGGTAGAAGAGTATCTTTTCCTTTTCTGTCTCGTCTTGTTCAATCCAGTAAAGCGCGTGAGATCCGATGTTATGGGAGAGATTGCGGCCCATCAGGCCCACTGTGCCCGATTTGGTTCCTTCTTTCAGCACCGGGACAACTCTCATCCAGGCTTCCTGCAATTGTCCTTGATAGCCCGTCACTTTCCAGCCGCGCTCATCGTCGCCTTCAATCTGGCAGACGTTGATCAGATCGACGCGCTCATCCGGCGCGTCTCCCTTCAGGCTGACGCCACTCGGCTTCACTATACGTATGGCTGCCAGCAGTTGCGCCTTCTGAAGATGTTGCCTCACTCGCAAGATGGAAAACGGCCCCTCCGGGAACAATCTTTTCTCGTTTTCTCCGCTTGCCGTCTTCTCTACTAACCGGGTTAGCTCACGAAGATTGCGTTCCAGGAGACTGCCAACGTCGCAGTCCTCGCCACCGCAGATGCGCTCGAAAAATTTCCGGATGGAGATGTTCGTTACGTGAAAATCGGGAATCTCCACGTCGTGGGTGCGCATCCAGTTTCGCAGCGAGACGTTGATGCTTCGAACGTTTAAATCCTGGTCCGCCACCCAGCCATACATGAGCATGGCGTCAAAGCTGAATGACCGGTGGTTCAGAAGCGTCGCCGTGAACTCCTCCCTCTCACCTTCGCCGGATATCTGGGTCATGCTGTCTAATTCTACTGATGAGTGAGTAAAAGTCCGTTGCTCCGGAATGAGCTCGTGGACCGCAGCTCCGCAACTACCGCCTTAATTTGTTCCACAACGTACGACTGGTCCATATCACGGCAGCCTTCACCCAACGTCAGGCGTAGCGCTCCTTTCGCCCAGGCTCGCGGAACATTCATCGCGGCCAAAACATGCGAGAGCGCGCCATGTCCCGCTCCACAGGCGGAGCCGCTGGACGCCTGAATTCCACGGCGATCCAGACGCAGTACCATGTCTTCCCCGCTGACGCCGAGAAAACTGATATTCAGATTGGTGGGCAATCGATCGATGTAATCACCGTTCACGCGAGCATCCGAGACGGCAGACAGGATTGCCGCCAACAGGCTGTCGCGCATCTTCCGCCAGGCCGCGGCGCGCTGGTCTTGATCCCGCATCGATAACCGCAGGGCCGTCGCCATTCCGGCCGCGAGCGCGACGCTCTCCGTTCCAGAGCGCAAGTTATGTTCCTGATGACCGCCCGCAATCTGGTGCTCAATCCGCACTCCACGCCGCGTGTAGAGCGCCCCGATTCCCTTTGGTCCGCCGAACTTATGCGCGGTCAGAGTTAGTAAGTCGACGCCCAACTCTCGAATGTCGACAGGGACGTGCCCCACCGTTTGCACGGCATCGGTATGAATAAAAATGTCAGGCCGGAACTTCTTCACAGCCCGGGTAATCTCAGCGATCGGTTGAATCGCACCCACTTCGTTGTTCGCATGCATTACCGAGACCAGGATCGTGTCCGGACGAAGCAAGCGAAGAAGCTCATCCAACTGCACGATGCCCTTCCCGTTCACCGGAGCCAAACTGATTTCGAATCCCTCAGCCTGAAGTGCCTCGCATGTCTTCAAAACGGACTCGTGTTCAAACGCCGTGGTCACAATGTGCCGGCCAGCGTATTGATGCGCATGTGCTGTACCGCGTAGTGCCAGATTGTTCGACTCGCTACCGCCGCTGGTGAAAACGATTTCCGAACTGTCGCAGCCGAGATCGGCCGCAACGCTGGCGCGGGCGCTGTCTAAAGTTGCGCGAGCCGAAACGCCCAAACTATGGAGGCTGCTCGGATTACCGAAGTTGTTCAGCAGCTGCCGTGTCACCTCGTCGACTACCTCCGGATAGCAAGGCGTGGTCGCAGCGTGATCAAGGTAGGTTTGCTTCATCGATTCTCGTCTCATTGGCCGGGTCCCTCCGGCCAAATCTCGTCCGTCATTTTTGGGAAAATTTTGTAGGGGAAGCCGCGCTTTGATCGTTCCATGCCGTCGACGACTTGCCGGAAGATCGCGAAGGGCATTCCGAATCCGACATATTCTTCTTCCCACCCGCTGATGCCGCGCGCGCCCAAACAGAGGAATGTGCCATTCAAGCGGCCGGTGACGTAGGGCCATGACGTCATGTCGCAGGACACGCCGCGGATTCCGATACAAGACATTTCAAAGCGTTCCCCTGTGCGATAGGCATAACCCTGAATCATGCGCATCGCTTGCAGCGGCGTGCAATAGAGATGAATCAAATCCGGTTCCACAGCCACTTGGCTCAACGTTGGATGGTAGTAATACACGATTCGAATTGGGTCGGGGATGACGGGCATTGCCGCAATGGCGCGCCGCGCCGCTTCCACCGTTTCATAGCGGCCGCAATCGTCGTGACCGAAGAGGCTGAACTCCGGATGTCCGGATTGTTGCGGTGCATAAACAAATCCGGACGTGAAATCGGCGGGCGTAGCGGGCTGCGCCATCGTCTTGACGTAGCAACCGCCGGAAAAGGAAGCGGTTGCGTCCGGGCGGACCAGTCCCAAGCTGAGTGCACCGGCAGGGCAGCCGATATTCCTGGCAGTCACTTTTAGCGTCCATCCACCCTTGGATGCCTTATAGGAGAAGCCGCAGGAAGCGAGTGATCTTGGGAAAGACTCCATCCACGTCGGTGAAGCGGAGAACTCTCGATCGAGATCCGGTTCATCCTCTTTGACAAATTTGAGTCCGCAACAAGGGATCTTGACGCTTGCATCTTCGTAAGCGGCCAAGAAACGGTCGTACAAATCGGCAAATTCACTCATACGCCAAACCAATACCCGCCTTGTTGCGAAGTCTGCCAGGACCACTTGCGCTGCGCCATCGCCAGAATCGAATCCGACACAAAGCCAAGGAAACCTATAACGAGGATCACCGCCATCAACTCGCCATAATCGAAACGATCTCTCGTATCGAGGATGTAATAACCCAACCCGGACGACACGCCGAGCATTTCCGCCGGCACAAGCACGATCCAGCAAGTCCCCAACGCGATGCGCAACCCGGTTAGCATGTCTGGAATCACCGCGGGAATAATCGCTCTCCGCAATACATCGCTGTCGCGGCCCCCTAGCATTCTCACCACCTTTATCCAAAGCGGGTTCACGCTGCGAACGCCATGCGCCGTGTTAATCACAATGGGCCATACCGCGGCCACTGTTAATAGAAAACAGACCGGTTGGTCTCCGACGCCAAAAAGAATCACCGCAATCGGCATCCAGGCAAGCGGCGAGGTCATGCGAATAAATTGAAAAACTGTGTTCGTAATTTGATGGAACCGGGTGAAATAACCGACCAGAACACCCAGAGGAATGCCCGTGAGCACCGCGAAAAAGAGTCCGATCCCGACACGGCGAAGACTGGGTAGCGCGTGATGTGTAAACGATCCTTTCGCAAAAAACATCACCAGCTTCCGTGCGGTATTCGCCGGCGAGAAGCCCTGCCTAAACTGCAGGTTGGTGATTAGAGTCATGTCAATCAACTGCCAAAGAACAACCGCAATCAATACACCCAGAAACTGGTAGCCGAGCGCATTCCGCGTGGCATGAGTTCGACCCGTGCTCACTGGCGTAAGTTCCTGGATGGCGGTCCCCATCAGACTCCGATCACCTCGGTACGAACGTACGGATCAGCGGCGTTCACATTGTCAAACACTTGAAGACCGCCAATACTCTCGGCCGCTTTCTTCACCAGCTTGTAATTGAACAGATCGTCGGCGACGTGCTGGGGGTCGAGACTCTGCAGAAAGCCGGCGTCCCCTTCGACCTTAGTCATTTTGAGATTTTTGACAATCTCGACAGTGGCAGACGGATAAGGATACGGCTGGAAATCGATCCTGTGCGCACCCCAATCGGGATGCCGGATGGCGCCTGTCCCGCTCGGGCCATAGGTCGCAAGATCGTACTTCGTCATGGCTCGCTGAATGACCGGCTCTGGAGTCGGCAGGTATCCCGAACCCTCTTTTGAAAGCAAGTGGGCGCAGTCCTGCAGGTTGTGACTCGCCCATTGCTGCGCTTTCACTAATCCGTTTACTACCTTCTGCGCCCATTCCGGATGCTGCTTAATATCCTGCTCGTGCATGACTACTACGCAACAGGGATGGTTCTTGAACACGTCGCCGGTGAAACGCACAATCGTTCCATTCGCCAACACCTCGCCCGCGGCATTGAAAGGTTCCGCCACGATGTAGCCGTTAATGGCAGATCCGGCGATGGCCGTCGGCATATCGGGCGGCTTCATTACAAACAGATTCACTTGCTTTGAGCTGAGTGGGGAACGCCTGTCCTGCATCACCGGCTCCAGGCCCCACTGACGAAAGCACATCTGCAGAACGATGTTGTGCATGGAGTACCAGTGCGGAACCGCAATCTGCTTTCCCCCAACGTCTTCCAGGCGTTTGATACCGCTCTTGGCGCCCACCGTAACTCCGGACCCGTTGACGTGATTCCACGCGACAACCTTCACCGGATGCTTTTGCGAGTAGCGCATGTAGATCGGTATCGGAAGCAAAAGGTGCACCACGTTGAAAGTGCCCGCAAGAAACCCCTCCGATAACTCCGGCCATCCTCTCAGGAGGACCGGCTTGTCTACGGTAAGCCCTTCAGACTGAAAATACCCCCGCGCATGACCCACCAGCAGCGGAGCAGCATCCGTGATGGGGAGATATCCGATTTTCAGAACCGGCTCCGCCTTGTTTGCGCTTCCGCAGCCACTAATAAGTGACGCGGTCCCAATCGCGGCCGCGCCGGCGCACATCTCCAGGAAAGAACGCCGGCTCAGGCCATGATGCGAGCAGCCATTCAGATCACCGTGAGCGCAAGCTTCAGATGCGACTAGCCTGGTGTCCGGGTTCCTCATTCTTCCTCGTTTCTTAACGACATGAATTCTCCTGCAATCATCATGCGCAACCGCATGAACTCCGGGTTTGAGCGATCACGCGGACGGCGTAGATGCACGTTAAAGATTCGCGCGATCCGGCCGGGCCGAGGCGTCAGAACAACAATGCGTGTCGCGAGAAAGACCGCTTCCTCGATATCGTGAGTGACAAAGACGGTCGTGTATTGCTCCTTCTGCCAGAGCGCCGCCAGTTCGGCCTGAAGCTTCAGGCGGGTGAAGGCATCCAGGGCACCGAACGGCTCGTCCAGCAGCAGGACATCCGGAGAGTTCACAATGGCCCGGGCGATCGCTACTCTTTGCGCCATGCCGCCCGACAGTTGTGATGGATATCGATGCTCAAAACCGCCGAGTTCCATAATCGAAATCAGCTTACGCACGGCTTCGTGCTTGCCTTGCTTCTGGTGGCGGATGTTCAAGCCGAGGCTGATATTTTTCTCCACCGTCAGCCAGGGCAATAAAGAGGCTTCCTGGAACACCATGCCGCGATGTTGACTGGGTCCGTTGACAGGCCGTCCATTCACCGTGATGGTCCCCTGGCTCGGGGCTTCAAAGCCCGCGATCATCTGCAGCAGCGTGGACTTTCCACAACCGCTTTCCCCGATCAGACAAATGAACTCACCGCTATCGACATCGAGATTGATATCGCCCAGCGCTTCGGTTTGGCCGCCCCGATAGCGATAGTATTTCGATACGCCGCGGATCCGCAGCCCTTTTTCCTGCCGTTCGTCGGGTATCACGGGAATTGATTTGCCGCTATCCTCACGCGGTAAGGTCATGTGCTTCACAGCATATTAGGCACGTCTTGGCCCATCCGTCGACAGACTGTAAGCTCAACAAAAGATGAAGCTTGTCTTTGTAGCGTCCGAGTTCAGGCTGCTTGGATGTGACAATTTGCTCACATCCAATGTGATGAAAAGATCCCAGCCGCCGAAAGCGCACGCGGCTCGGTTAACTGCTGAAAACACGAAACGGCTCGGTCTGACCCGCGCACGCGGTAAGCGGTCTTTTTGCATTCGCGACGGCAACTAACGGCCTTGGGTGGCGCGCTCAATCCGTGGCCGTTTTGCGCGAGTTCCTAGAAAGGAGAGGCCTCTGGAGCGTCAGCTGTTATCGCCGCTCTGTAAGCGGCGGCCGCGGGTGGGCGTCACATTTTTTTAGATCATGAAAGCACTCCAAGCGTCAAATGAAACACGATGCTCCATCGATTAGCAAAACACTGGTGGGTGCTGCTTTTACGCGGTATCCTGGCAATCCTATTCGGAATCTTCGCCTACGCCTGGCCCGGTCTTACGTTGCTCACGCTTATCATCATCTACGCGACGTATGCGCTTGTGGACGGAATCATGGCGCTCTTCGCGGCGCTCACCCACCATCCGGGGGCCGGGAGAGCGGGATGGCTGGCGCTCATCGGCGTACTCAGCGTTGCTTTTGGATTAATCACCTTCTTTTGGCCCGGAGAAACTGCGCTTGTACTCATGCTGTTGATCGGAGTGTGGGCAGTCGCCCGGGGTATATTCGAGATCGTTGCTGCCATTCAGTTGCGGAAGCAGATTTCGGACGAATGGTTCTGGATTCTTAGCGGGATCGTCTCCATCTTGTTTGGGGCATTGTTCCTGGTGCATCCGGGAGCAGGCGCGGTGGCTCTGGTCTGGATCATCGCGACCTATGCGATCATCTACGGCGGCTTCCTGGTGGCCTTTTCGTTCCGGCTAAAGAAGCACCGACATCTGCTGGCAGCTTAGGAAGAGACGCGACCGGGCATGCCGCTCTAATCAAATCCAGCCTCATAGATACAGGAGACTGCAAAGAGGACCGGAGAACCTAGGTCACATCCACTGCTCCAGCTAAAGCATCGACCAGGTATTCTGTACGTCACGCCTCCCCGTCTGCCGGTCGCCACAGTTACCGACGGGTGGAGCGTACAGCTTTTCCGGACCGCCTCTAACTGGTTTCGGATCGGCGAGGGCGGGCGGTTTGATCAGCTTGGGAAGCCGGCTGGGTTCGCCGAGGTGCCAATCAACAGGAATAAACCGACGGAAGAATCTGCGTCACAATACCGACCAGATCAGCAACAAATCTGTCTCCTTGCTTCCGATGTTTTTTTTCGCGACCGGATCCGAAGGACGCTCAATGCACCAATGGCGACCGTTAGCAAGCTAAGTGACCCCGGCTCTGGAACTGCGGCAAGGATGTCTCCGCGGATTTCGCCGCCAGGAAACGTAGCGTTGTGGATATTGATATAAGCTAGGCCGGCTTCGATTCCCGTGATGTCGGCTACCGAGATTCCAGTAAACGTGTTCGAATACGTGCCGGATGTCGTAGCGGGAAAGTCGGTGAAGGGTATGACCACCGGTCCATTTGCGTCTGTCGCAACGCAACAGTGTATATGGGCAGCCGACGCAGGCCCGCCGATCAGACCGGTGAAGGACATGTCCACCGACACCGTGTCGAGAACGTCATCCAAAATTACGGTTGCAGCACCTGTCGCGTCAGTAACATTCGCGGGAACAGACTGCGACCCGCTGAGGACCACATCATATGTAAGGATGCTTGCCCGAGCGCTGGAAGTAACCAGCGCTAGAAACAGCGCGGCGCCGAGCATCGCGTGCGTTTGAACTTTCATAAACCCCCCAGTTAAGGATCCAGTCCGACATCCGATCCCGAGGGGCCAAGTATACAGGATGCTGAAAACAGAACTCGTCGGCGATTGGCCAATCTCGGAATGGGTTGCCGTTTCGGCGTCCGCCGCCAAATA
>Ga0207085_1095_pt1 | contig 12757 bp, 10 predicted proteins | sample Alteio_BWMinHeat_53_FD_153542 | JGI IMG/M metagenome (GOLD analysis project Ga0207085, IMG submission 153542) | Enriched cells from forest soil in Barre Woods Harvard Forest LTER site, Petersham, Massachusetts, United States -... | ecosystem: Environmental > Terrestrial > Soil > Temperate forest >...
GGAAACGCATGCCCCAGAAACCGACGACGGACTCAGTGAATTCGAGTTCCACGTAGCCGCTGACGTTGCGGTAGTTCTTGGATTTGACGACCTGGCAGACGACTTCCTTTTTTGTTTTTTCGTTGGTGAGGAAGAGCAGCTGGCCCGGGGTTACGGAGGAGGCCAGGCGAATGACAGCACCAGAGCCGAAGATCAAAACGGTCTTGGTGGTTTCGGAGAAGGGTTCGCGCTTGTCGCTGCCTTCGACGGTGCGAGCGCCGTTGACAGTAACGGGTACTTCAAGGGCGACGGGCTGAGGCTTAACGGCGTTGTCTGCGGGAACGGGGGCGGTGGACGAGGGACGCGGCGCAGTTTCGGATGTGGCGAATAAAAGTTCGTTTTCTTTGGCGATAGGTGCCATGGATGCTCACTCGCGAAACAAGATTTTTGTTGTTCGCACTGCACAGACGGAGTTCCCCGCGAACATCTATATGTTCTGCTTGGGGTGAGCGAGCCAGCCATAGTACGCGCGTACCAGCGTGCGCGTGGAAACACTGGCCTAAAGGACAGGGGGGAGGTGGAGCGGCAAACTTGTCTAGCGAGGGAGAGGGGGCGTGAATCTTTCGTCGATTTCGACCTGGTAGCCGGTGACGAGCTTGTTGGTTTCGTTAGCCATGCCGATGACGGCTTGAAGTTCCTGGAACATGGCGTCGGTCATACCTTTGGCGAAGGCGGAGGCGGTGTGGGAAGCGATGCAGTAGTGGCAGTTGTTGGTGACGCTGACGGCGATGTAGAGCAATTCCTTGGTGAGCGGATCGAGCGTGCCGGGGGCCATAATCTGTTTGATGCTTTCCCAGGTGCGCTTGAGGAGGGCAGGATCGTGGGCAATGGCCTTCCAGAAATTATTGATCCAGTCGGTCTTGCGCGTGGCCATGATGTCGTCGTAGATGGCGCGGACTTGCGGGGTGGCGTCCTGGTATTCGATGAGGCCGAAGGTTGACATGAGCACTCCTAATTCAGGCGAATGAGAACTGCGAAAACGTTAACAGGAAGCGAAAGCGGGTACCAGATGGAATGCGCTAGCGGGAAGAATTGCCAGTACGCTTGCGCCAGGAGAGACGGCCGGAAATGCAGGAATTCCTGTATTAAAACGATATAATGCGCGCCTGGGAGCGGCGCTTGCAAAGGCGCGGCGTCACTTTTCCCTGTGAAGGAGGCATCGCCATCATGGTCATCGAGACTCTCCTTTTTACGCTCGCTCGTTTGCCAGACAGAAGACCCTGGATGTTCGTGGTTTTGGCGAGTGCGCTTTTTTTCGCTAGTAGCGTGGGGGCGCAGACCGTGCATGTTGATATCACGCCGACGCATGCGGTCAAGTTCGATCCGGATCAGGCACTGGGGGGTTCGATGGACATTCTGCCGACGAATCAAATCGACAGGGTTTACAGCGAGGCGATCTTGAAAGAGTCGCTTTCGGCGGGGTGGGGGCCAATCACTTACCGGCAGAATACGGAGCTGACAATTGCGGCGTGGCATTGGAATTCGAGTGGGACGTGGAGCGATGTGGCGCATCAGAGGGGGTACTTCACGGGAAACGCGGAGCCCAAAGAGTTTCTGCGGCACTCTTACGGATATTCACTGCCGCATCGCGGGAACACGCGGAGCGACGCGGCGCAGGGGAAATACTCGCGGCTGACGGACGGCGATGTGGCAACGTATTGGAAGAGCAATCCGTATCTGACGAAAAAATTCACAGGGGAAGAAGATTCTCGCAACCCGCAGTGGGTGGTGATTGATCTCGGGACGCCACAGGACATCGACGCGATTCGAATCGCCTGGGCGAACCCGTTCGCGCGCAAATACGCCGTGCAGTATTGGGTGGGCGACGATGCGTTTAGCAAGCCCACGGCGGGAACATGGACGCTTTTTCCCGGAGGCGAGGTGCAGGACGGAAAGGGCGGAACGGCCGCGTTGAGATTGGCGGACACTCCGATTAAAACGCGCTTCGTTCGAATCTGGATGACGCAGTCGTCGAATACTTGCGACACACACGGGAGCGAAGATCCCAGAAACTGCGTGGGCTACGCGGTCAATGAAATTTACGCGGGTAACTTTACTGTAGGTGGCGAGTTCATTGACGCGATCACGCATGCGCCGGGGCAGAATCAGACGGTGACGACAGTGTCCTCGACGGATCCCTGGCACACCACAGCGGACCTCGAGCCGAGCCGTGACCAGACGGGCTTCGATCTATTTTTTACGAGCGGAATCACCAACAAGCTGCCGGCGATGATTCCGGTTTCGCTGATTTACGGGACGCCGGAAGATTCCGCGGCGGAGCTTGCGTACATCGAGAAGCGCGGGTACCCGATATCGTATGTGGAAATCGGCGAGGAGCCGGATGGGAAAAAGACCTCGCCGGAGGATTATGGCGCGCTGTACTTGCAGTGGGCGACGGCGCTGCATCGCGTGGACCCCAAACTAAAGCTGGGTGGGCCGATTTTTGAAGGGGTGAATGAAGACATCAAGATTTGGCCGGACGCACAGGGCAGGACGTCGTGGATGGGACGATTTGTCGATTACTTGAAGGAGCGCGGACGGCTGCAGGATTTGAGCTTTGTTTCATTCGAACACTATCCGTTCGAACCGTGCGAGATCAATTGGAGTGATTTATACCGCGAGGCAGATTTGGTGAAGCACATCTTGAAAGTGTGGCGTGACGATGGTGTGCCGGAGAATGTGCCACTGATGAACACCGAGAGCAACGTTTCCTGGGCTCTGACGGAGCCGATGACCGAGAATTTCGCGGCGTTGTGGCTGGCGGACAGTGTGGGCGCGTTTCTTTCGAATGGCGGCTCCGCTTACTACCACTCACCGATTCAGCCGGAGCCTCTGCGTTCGGGCTGCCATGGATTCAGCACGTATGGAAATTTCGTGGCGAACGAGAAACTGGAAGTTTCGCAGCACACCTCGCAATACTTCGCGAGCCAGATGATCAATCTGGAGTGGGTAAAGCACGGAGCGGGTGTGCATGAGTTGTTCCCGGCCGAAGCGGACGTGAAGGACGATGCTGGACACACGCTGGTTAGTGCGTACGCAGTGAAGCGGCCGGGCGGGGAATGGTCGCTGATGCTGATCAACAAAGACCCTTCGAACGCACACGCGGTGACGGTTGAATTCGCCGATTCGAACGGCAAGGTGGCGGCGCACTTTCGCGGGCCCGTGAGCATGGTGACGTTCGGCGCAGAACAGTACGTTTGGCGTCCGGAGGGACCGAAGAGCCATGCTGATCCAGACGGCCCGGCGATGACGTCAAAGATAAATGCAGCGAGCGACGGGATGTTCACGCTGCCAAAGGCTTCGGTGACGGTGTTGCGAGGAAGAACGAAGGCGGACTAGCAGTGGCGCGGAGTCAGGCTCAAGCAGAAGGATGCAGGAATTCTTCGAGGAGCAGGCGGGAAAGGCGGCGGGTGTGGTGACGGAGGACGCCGTGTTCCTCGAGGAGATTGTCGAGGATGACGCGGAAGCCGAGCTGCTGGAGCGCCGGGAGATCGATGGCCACGGGCTCGGCACCTTGCGCGCGGTAACGACGGGCAACGTCGGGCGAAACGGGCTGGCGGTTGGCAACGACCCAATCGATGACGCGGGGCTTGACGTGATTTTGAATGGCGCGCAGATGATCGGCGAGGGCGTAGCCAGAAGTTTCGCCGGGCTGAGTCATGAGATTGGCGACATAGACGCGCGGGGCTTTGGACTTGGCGATGGCGCTGGCAATTTCCGGGATCAGGAGATTGGGCAGGATGCTGGTGTAGAGCGAGCCGGGGCCGAGGAGGATGAGGTCCGCGTGCTTGATGGCTTCGATGACGGCAGGAAGCGGGCGCACCTGGCGCGGAGAAAGTTTCAGGTTCTTGATGGGGGTGCGGCTGGCGGTGATGCGTGTTTCGCCGTGAACGATCCGGCCGTTCTCCAGCGTGGCGACGAGGTGGACATTCGAAAGCGTGGAAGGAAAAATGCGGCCGCGAATGGCCAGGACTTTGCTGCTGACGCGAATGGCTTCGGTGAAATCGCCCGTGACGTGGGTGAGCGCGGCGAGGAAAAGATTACCGAAATTGTGGCCGATGAGGCCGCGTCCGGCGTGGAAGCGGTATTGAAAAAGGCGGCCGAGAAGAGCTTCGTCTTTCGAAAGCGCGACCATACAGTTGCGTATGTCGCCGGGAGGAAGGATGCGGTTTTCGCGGCGCAAGCGGCCGGAGCTGCCGCCGTCGTCGGTTACGGTGACGATGGCGGCAAGGTCGGAGATGGGGCGCTCGGCTGTGGGGTGTTCATCGGTGCGGCGGATGACGTGTTCTTTTAGGCCGCGGAGGAGCGTGGAGAGGCCGGTGCCGCCGCCGAGGGCGACGACGCGGAAGCTGCGTTGCGGAACTTTTGATTTGGGCGTGCGTTTTTTCATGCAGGCATTCGGGATGGCGCGGGCAACTTCATTTTAGCGAAAAGAACTCAACACAGAGCGCACTGAGAAAATCGAAAGCACAGAGAGCATAGAGAAGAAAAACCGGACAGGCTAAGGCCTATCCTACCAAACTAGCCGGCGGTGCCGTCTTTCTCCGGGTAGAGAAGTTCGGTGAAGCGCGGATCTTCCTGGAGGAAGGCAAAATCCTCGTCGTTGCGGGCGTGATAGCGATTCTCGGCACGCAATTGGATGGCGACTTTGAGATTGGCCATGGCGGAATCGGCTTCGCCGGTAAGGCAATCGAGCGCGGCCAGGGCGTAGTGAATGTGGTCGGCTTTGGGGGCGGCTTTGCGGGCTTTGATGAGGCTTTCGCGGGCGTCGTCCCAGCGGCCGATGTTCATCATGGCTACGCCGCGCTGGTAATGTTCCTCGGCGGTGCGGGGATTCAGTTCGGCGGAGGGCTTCATGCGTTGCTCGGCGATCTTGACGTGCATGCGGGCGCGATCGGCCAGCTCTTTGCTGGGGCCTTCCAAAACTTTTTCGAGTTCCTGTTTGGCGCGCGCAAATTTCTGTTGATGAAAGAGCGAGAGCGCTTCATCGTAGAGTTTCAGTTGCGCCTGAACGAGCGGATCGACGAGCTCGACACCGCCGCGCTGGTGGGGGTGAGGCGTCACTAAAGCCTTCTTTTTGTGTGACTTGGACTGGCCTCGCCCCGCGCTCTTGGAATGACTGGAGGACCGTGATGTGGGCTTATGCGCCTTGGCCATGAAGCGCATGCTAACAGAGGAGTTACCGCGCGTCAACGTGGGGAAAAAAGAGGCGCGGAAGTGGGACGAGTTACCTCCCGGTGGCAAAGGATGAAAATAGAGCGTGGAGATTCAGGGAATATCGCGGAAACTGTCTGTGACAGTACGGAGGCGGCGACAGACGGGCGAGATGCTGGCCTGGCTGCACCGCGTATGCTATAAGTTTGTGGCCTAGTTCGGGTTGACGACAACGTGCCTTTCATCAATTTTCCTGCGCGCGAAATAAATTGCAAGCTCGTGTACTACGGTCCAGGTCTGGGCGGAAAAACCGCGAACCTGCAGTGGATCTACGACCACACGGGCCAGAATCAGAAGGGGAAAATGGTGTCCCTGGCGACGGAGACGGACCGCACGCTGTTCTTTGACTTCCTGCCGTTGGACCTGGGGACGGTGCGCGGGTTCAAAACGCGCTTTCATCTTTATACCGTGCCTGGGCAGGTGTTCTATGAGGCCAGCCGCAAGCTGATTTTGAAGGGCGCGGATGGCGTGGTGTTCGTGGCGGATTCGCAGGAAGAGCGGCTGGACGCGAATTTCGAAACGATGGAAAACCTGCAGGAACATTTGAAGGAGCACAACCTGAATTTTGCGACGATTCCGTATGTGCTGCAGTTGAACAAGCGCGATTTGCCGAATGCCATGTCCGTGCCGGAGCTGACCAAGCAGCTGCAGAAAAAGGGCGAGCCGGTTTTGGAAGGCGTGGCGATTCAGGGTGTGGGCGTGTTTGAAACGCTGAAAGAGTTAGCGAAGCTGGTGCTTGCGGAATTGAAAAAGGGCGGGTAGTTGCTCCTCAGTAGAGACGGAACGTCACCTCAATGGGTACTTGGACCGGCACTGCTTTTCCATCGAGTGTGGCAGGGCGAAATGTCCAGGTCCGGACAGTATTTAAGGCTTTTTGATTCAATCCGAATGGCAAGCCGTGCAAGACTTTCAAATCCGCAGCACGCCCTTCTTCGGAGACTGTCACAAGCACGATGAGCGAACCTTGGAATTTCGCTATGCGCGCAGGATCGGTGTAATCCGGCGCGGGCATGTATACACCCCTCGGCACCGTGACGCCGTGGACTCCCGCCCGCAGGATGCCTTGATCTTCCGCGACTTGCGAGGCTGACGCTTCTCGGAAGGGCTCCGCTGGTTTCCGGAATTGTTCGTCAGTGCCTGTCATGGTCAACTCAACTTTTTCTAGCGTACCCTTCCGTACTTCCCGGTGCTCTCGGGGGCCGACCAGAAAATGAGCGTCGAGCAGCTGTAGCGTGACCGTTAGTTTGTCTCCACCGTCGTGCAGATGCCCGACGAGGACGGCGTTGGCGGATTGTTCCATGGCCAACCAGCGCTCGGCGTTGTCTTCGGCCAATAGCTTGGAAGGAATTCGCTCGGTTTCAAGAAACTCGTAGAGGCGCTTGCGATCCGCAACCTGGATACCCACCGCGGGAGAGGCCAGTTGTTCGGAGACGGCGTCGGCAAGCTGCATGCCAAGGATGGAAGTGGAGCCGGAAGAACCCGTGAAATTGGCGACCAAAATGGTGCAAGTGCTCTTCTTGCAGCCGGCTTTGTCAGCGTGCTGGAGAACACGGGCAACAAGATCGTGAAGTTGGTCCCGCTGCTGAGAGGTGATCGCGAGCGGTGTTTGCGGCGCTTGTGCGTGTGGAACATTGAGTGTGGACGGAGAAATCGGAACGAGAGACGCGGAAAGTGCGAGAAAAAGAGCAAGCCGAGAGATGCCGGAACCGAAGAGGTGCATGTTTTTTTTCTCCCGTAGGAAATACCGTTTCACACGTTAGAACGAACGATAGCCTGATAGCTTGCACCCAAAACGCCGCTCAGGCGAAGTTGGCCAGGGCGGCGGATTCGGATTCGAAGGTGGGGATGGCTTCGACGAGGCGGGTGACGGTGAGGGCGTCGCGGACGCGGCCATGGCCGACGACCAGGCGCAGCATGCCGCCTTCGCGGGCCAGCTTGATGGAGATGCGCACGAGCGTGGAGATGCCGGAACTGTCGATCTGCGGGATGCCGTCCAGAACCACAACGACTTTGCGGGCGCCGCCCTGGATGACGGAATTGAGGGCGTCGTGGAGCTGCTCGCTAGGCTCGCCGATAGTCAGCCGGCCGTGGACTTCGAGGATAGACACACCGGCAAAGCCGCGGACGTTGATCTCCATGGGTGGACGCTCGGTCATAGGGGACGGTGCATCGATCGAGAATGCTTTCCAACGGCCCATCCGGGCCGCACGGCATTATACGCTGGCCCGCAGGATGGACAAATAAGGTACTCCCGGTGGGCCACAAGTCCAACATCTTAATTGGCCCTGCTGGCAGACGCATTAAAAAAACAAATTGAAGGGATGAAAATTTTCAAACTGTGTAAGCCGGAGGAGGTGCGTATAATCCTCGGCATCCTCGGGGCGGGTACTGGCAGTCGAATCCAGCGGCAGCGGAGCGGACACACTTATGAAGTGCATGGGGCGGAAGTGTAGTTTCCATCTTGTACTGCTACTGGCAGTCCTCGTGCTTACCGCCGTCCCTCTCTCCTCACAGCAAGCTCCCGCCTCAGCAGCCACTCCAACGACCGCCGCCTCCCCCGCAACACCCGAGATTCCCAAGACAGTGAATGAGAAGCTGGCCCAGCTGGACAAGGACGTGAAGGCCGCGCAGTCCGCCGGGGACAACGCCTGGATGCTGACGAGCGCGGCGCTGGTGCTGATGATGACCGGGCCGGGGCTCGCGCTTTTTTACGGCGGGCTGGTGCGACGGAAGAATACGCTGGCGATCATGATGCAGAGTTTCGCGCTGATGGGGATTATTACTGTCCTCTGGGCGCTGGTCGGCTACAGCTTGTGTTTTGGGGGGAACGGGCCGGTCATCGGGGGATTCGAGCACGCATTTCTGCGCGGGGTCGGCGCGGAGCCAAATCCGGATTACGCCGGGACGATTCCGCAAGCCACCTTCATGGTGTATCAACTGATGTTTGCGATCATCACGCCCGCGCTGATTACCGGCGCGACGGCAGAGCGGATGAAGTTCAGCGGGACGGTGCTGTTCCTGACGCTGTGGTTCCTGGTGGTGTATGCGCCGCTGGCGCACATGGTTTGGGGCAAGGGCGGATTGCTGAACGCGGCTGGAGGGAAATTTCCCTGCCTGGATTTCGCCGGCGGAACGGTGGTGCACATTTCCTCGGGCGTTTCGGCACTGGTCTGCGCGCTGTACCTGGGCAAGCGCACCGGCTACCCGAAACAGCCGATGCCGCCTCATAGCCTGGTGCTGAGTTTCATTGGTGCCTGCTTGCTCTGGGTTGGCTGGTTCGGATTTAACGCAGGCAGCGCTCTGGCCGCGAGCAGCCTAGCGACGAGTGCCTTTGTAGCGACACACTTTGCGGCGGCGGCAGCCGCGCTGGGATGGAGCGCGGCGGAGTGGCTGAAGAACGGGCGCGCGAGCGCGCTAGGCGCAATTTCCGGCGCGGTAGCGGGGCTAGTAGCCATCACGCCTGCTTCGGGATTCGTCAGCCCCATGCCCGCGCTGGCCATCGGGCTGATCGCCGGGGTGGTGTGCTACCTGATGGTGACGATAGTGAAGGCCGTCTTCGGGTATGATGACGCGCTCGATGCTTTCGGCGTGCACGGCGCGGGCGGAACGATTGGCGCGCTGCTCACAGGAGTTTTCGCGCAGCAGGTGATCAATCCCATCTTCGGCGCGGATAAGCCGGTAGGCGGGCTCGACGGGCATTGGAGTCAGGTAGGCAATCAACTGGTGGGCGTGGGGATCGCATGGGGATTCGCGCTGGTGGGAACGATCGTGCTGTTGAAGATCACGGATTTGATTACCGGCGTGCGCGTGACGGAAGAACAGGAAGTCCAAGGCTTGGACGTCACTCAACATGGCGAAGAGGCGTATAACCTGGAGGCGTAAATCTTGGATCTTGGGAAAATCCGGCAAGAGAGCATCAGGCACGGGGCGGAGCGGAAACATCCATGATGAAACTTGAGGCAATCATTCAGCCCTCGCGGTTCGAATCCGTGAAAGATGCCCTGCGCGAAATCGGCATCGAGGGGATGACGGTAACGGAGGTGCGCGGGCATGGCCGGCAAAAAGGCCACACCGAGGTTTACCGCGGCCGCGAGTACACCGTGGACCTGCTGCCGAAAATGAAACTGGAGATGGTGCTTCCGGACGCGCTGGTGAGCCGCGTGGTGGACACAATTTTGAAGACGGCCAAGACAGGAAAGATTGGTGACGGTAAGATATTCCTATCGAGGGTTGAGGAAGCCATCCGGATTCGCAACGACGAGCGCGGTGAAAATGCGCTCTAGCGCTTCACTTTGGGCCGCCAGCCAGTCCATTCTGTCGTGACCGCGGGGCCATCAACGTGACGACCGCCGCGCGCCCCGGTTTCGATGCAGGCCTCCCGCCCGCCAAAAAAATGCAGGGATCTCCCACTCCATTGTCCGTGCTCGGCCCGCAAGCCGACGCGGCGCGGCAGCGCATCCGCCAGCAGTTTGAAGCAGGCGCCAATGCGCGAGAAACGCTGCGCGCGCTGTGCGAACTGGCGGACCGAAACATCCAGCAGGTTTTCGGCGAACTGCTGCGCGTCCACGACGGAGCGACACAGGGGCTTTGTCTGCTCGCACTCGGCGGGTACGGACGGCGGATGCTCTTTCCGTATTCCGATCTCGACATTCTTTTTTTGTTCGGAAGCGAAAAGGCGGAGCAGGAATCGCGCGGGTTGATTGCGGAGTTTTCCCGGACACTCTGGGACCTGGGTTTTCGCGTGAGCTCGGCGGGCCGCACGCTCGAAGAGTGCAAGCGCATCGAAGAGGACAACGCGGAGTTTCACCTGGCGCTGCTGGACCGGCGGTTTCTAGCGGGCGATTTGACGCTGTTCGAAAAGCTGGACGCCAAAGTGCTGCCGGCATCGGAAAAACAGGCGCGGCCTTTCCTGCTCGCGCAACTTCACCGGCTCACCAAGGAACGCATTACGCGGTACGGAAACACCATCTTTCACCTGGAACCAAACGTGAAAGAGTCGCCGGGCGGCATGCGTGATCATCAAGCCACCGTGTGGCTGCGGCAAATCGTGGAGGAAAAAGACGAGCGCCGCCGCAACACCGTTGCCGAAGAAGAGCTTTCCGCTGCGGCGCTTGATTTTCTCGGCGCGATCCGCTGCTTCTTGCACTACAGCAACGGGCGCAACGACAACACACTGACTTACGAACTGCAGGCCGCCGCGGCAGAGCGTGCGCTGGGCGTGGGTGACGGCGTTGCAAGAACTCCTGCGGAGTGGATGCGTCTGTACTTTCGCCATGCGCGGACGCTGAACCGCCAGCTGCTGCGGTACATGGAACAAAAAGCGCCTGTTCCTTTGACGCTTCGCCAGCGGCTGTTCAACGCCGCACGCGCCGCCAAACTGGAGCCGGATCACGGGAAGCATTTCATGGTGCGCGATTGCCTGTTGGAAGTCATCGACGCGCCCGCGCTCGCGGACCGCGCCATAACTTATTCGCTCTTTGCAGAAGCGGCGCGCACCGGCACTCCGATCAGCCGTGAGGCGGAGCGCAGCATCGGCTACATCCTGACGCATCCGGAACTGCCCGCTCGCAACAAGGAAATGTCCTGGACGACTCTGCGCGAGATTCTCGGTAGTGATTATCCCGGTGTCGCCTTGCGCCCGATGCAGCGGCTGGGGCTTCTCACGGAGATCCTGCCGGAATTCTCAAAAATTGATTCGCTGGTGGTGCGCGATTTTTATCATCGCTATACGGTGGACGAGCACACGCTGCGCACTATCGAACACCTGCAAGAACTTGCGGTTCCGCCCGATGCGCGTGGAGCGCATTTTGCTCCACTCTGGAAAACGGTGGAGCGCCGCGACCTGCTGATTCTGTCGCTGCTGCTCCACGACGTCGGGAAGGGCATGCCCGTCGAGAATCACGTCACTGGCAGCATCACGGCTTTGGATAGCGCGGCGAAGCGGCTGAGGCTTTCGCCCGAAGAAGAGGCCGAAGTCCATTTTCTCATCGCGCACCACCTGGACATGTCCGGCACGGTGCAGCGCCGCGACATTTTCGATCCGGCAACGGTTTCGGCTTTTGCCGAGTCGGTAGCGACCCAGGAGCGGCTACAACGATTATGCTTGCTGACATACGCCGATATTCATGCGGTGAATCCGGAAGCGCTGACGCCGTGGAAGGCGGAGATGCTGTGGCAGCTCTTCGTGGCCACCTCGAACCACTTCAGCCGGACACTGGATCGCGACCGCTTGCACGGGCCGGACGAATTGCCGCTGCTCGAGCGCGTGAAGGCGCTGGCAGGCGGCGCCAGGACGGAAGAGATCGAGCGCTTCCTCGAAGGATTCCCGCGGCGGTATCTGGCGGTGCATTCGGCGGCGGAGATTGCCGCGCACTTCGTGCTGTATCAAAAATTGGGCGCGGAGCCGGTGCAAACCGAAGTGCTCGCGGAACGCCATGCTTTTTCGCTGACTCTGCTGACCGCGGACCGCCCGGCGCTCTTCGCCACGATTTCCGGAGTGCTTGCCGGCTGGGGCATGAACATTATCAAGGCCGATGCCTTTGCCAACGCCGCCGGCGTCGTGCTCGATACGTTTCACTTCGCGGATTTGCACCGCACGCTGGAGCTAAATCCAGGTGAAATCGAAAGATTCCGCAAGAGCCTGGCAAACGTCGTGAATGGAAAGGCCGCTCTTGAGCCTCTGCTGAAGGGCCGAGAAACCGCGAGCCGGGCGCGGACTCCCAAGGTCGCCGTCGAAACGCGGATCAACTTTGACGATTCGTCTTCCGCGCATAGCACGCTGATGGAAATCGTCACTCAGGATCATCCCGGCTTGCTCCATGAAATCGGCTCAGCGCTGGCGCGCCTGGGATGCAACATCGAAGTCGCGCTGATCGATACCGAAGGGCAGAAAGCCATCGACGTTTTCTATCTCACCGCTCAGGGAATCAAACTCACCTCACAAAAACAGGCACTCCTCCGCGAAGTGCTGCAGGGAACGCTCGCTTAGATCGAATCGACAGTGCTGTGCTTGCAAAACTCTCCAGGAAAACCTATGTTGATGGCCCGTTTCGGTTGATGCAGCGCCGGGTTCCGTTGAGGGGCTTCGAATTTCCAGCAGTCACATCTACGATGCGGTAATCATCGGAGCTGGGCACAATGGCCTCACTGCCGCGGCTTATCTTGCCGAGGCGGGCTTCTCCACGCTGGTCCTCGAGCGGCGTGAAATTGTCGGCGGGTGCTGTGTTACCGAAGAAATTGCGCCCGGTTGCCGCGCGTCCACGACTTCCTACATCGCCAGCATGCTGCGCCCGGAAGTGGTTCGTGACCTGGACCTAAGTTCGTTCGGTTTGCACATGGTGCCTTGCGATCCCTTCCTGCAGGTTCCCTTTCCGGATGGGCAAATCATTCGCTGGTGGGCGGACCGCGATCGCACGGCCGAAGAAATCAAGAAATATTCGCAGCGCGACGCCAAGACGTTTCTGCGCGTGGGTGATCAACTGAAAAAGCTTGCGCGCTACCTGCA
>Ga0207085_1093_pt2 | contig 12742 bp, 12 predicted proteins | sample Alteio_BWMinHeat_53_FD_153542 | JGI IMG/M metagenome (GOLD analysis project Ga0207085, IMG submission 153542) | Enriched cells from forest soil in Barre Woods Harvard Forest LTER site, Petersham, Massachusetts, United States -... | ecosystem: Environmental > Terrestrial > Soil > Temperate forest >...
CTTATGGCGTTAGTTCTAAAAAAATAGATATCTATCACGAACCTAATTTCCTGGCTTATCGTTTTCAGGGACCGACGGTGATTACCGTACATGATTTGTCTTGGATTCGTTATCCCGAAGTGCATACCTCTAAACGAGTCGCAGCTATGAATAAATATTTTGAACCGGGATTGCGCAAAGCAGAACTTATTTTAACCGATTCAGAATTTGTGAAGCAGGAATTGATTGACGTTTTTGGAGTGGCTAGTGCCCGTATAAAGCCCGTCTTATTGGGCGTCGACCCTAGTTTTCGCCCAAGAGCTTCTACAGAGACCCAATCCGTATTGAACCGATATGATCTGCGCCATGGAAATTATTTTTTGGTTGTCGGAACGCTAGAACCGCGAAAAAATCTACAACTGGTTTTACGTGCTTATATGTTACTCCCGCCATCGCTGCGTAAACATTATCCTTTGGTCTTGGTGGGAATGAAGGGATGGCGTACATCGGCCTTAGAACAAGAAATGATTCCCTTGATTAGAGCGCGTGAAATATTACAAATGGGGTATTTGTCTGATGAAGAATTAAAAAGCATGATAGCAGGTGCTTTGACCTTACTGTATCCCTCTATTTACGAAGGCTTTGGTTTGCCACCCCTTGAAGCCATGGCCTGTGGTGTTCCCGTCATTGTTTCCAATGTCTCATCTCTTCCTGAGGTGGTAGGTGACACAGGTATTCTCATTAACCCACACGATCCTGACCCCGTCGCTGAAGCGATGCAAAAAATGGTTGATGATAAAAATTTAAGACACGAATTCTCACAGAAAGCATTAGCCAGAAGCGCTACTTTTACATGGGAAAAATGTGTTTCTGAAACCTTAGGTGCTTATCAGCTAGTGTTAAGCACCTGACCGCCTCACTTTCCGATCATTCAGTTAAAATTGGGCTCTGTTGGCTTCTATCAACTCAGGCAAATTAGCCGGGGAGTTATCTTTAACAAATTTGGGTGATGGAGGGGCGGGGAAAAGGGTTGATTTGTTCACAGAAGAATACGTCGTTTTTTCTGCCACTGCTTCTTCAAAATCGGTTGCTTGACTTAGATCAGTTTTGTCAGGCCCGGTTTCAATGCGGTTCGCGTCAAGCCATGCTCGGGCTGCTCTTACCGCTGCAAGACGGTTTGCATCAAGCTTTGCTCGGACTGCCCTTAACTCAGCTTCTTCCATCCCGTTCTCACTCACGTCAAGAGTGCGAAGACTTGGAATAGCCGCTAGAGCATTAGCGATCTCATGATCAATATAGTTATTAGACAGATCGATGCTCGTGATATTTTTATTTAATCCGAGTACGTATATGATGCCATGTGCAACTCGGTTATTGGACAGAATCAGGGTTGCAATCGTTTTATTGTCGGCCATGGATGTTTTAGCGCTATCATCCCTTAACCTAACGGCGTTGTTGCTTAGATCAAGAGTGGTAATTTCAGGATGTGCATTGAGAAAGTCAACAATAGCAGGTATGTCGGAATCTGTGAGTTTATTATTTCCCACCCCTGATAGATCTAATTTTGCTTCTTTAATATTAATATACTTCTCAATTTGACTCATCTTATCTACTTCTGGCGGTGGAGTAAAAGCGGTAGCTAATGATCGTCTCATAAAATAAGAAAATATGGGACGAATAATGGGGGAAAAAAATCTTAACGCAGTTGGTAGAAGTTTTAGTAAAATTCTCGTACCTGGGCTGGGAGCGCTTGGGGTTACATTAATGCTTTCATTTGTAGGCAGGAGTTCTGATTGGCTTTGTAGGGGATCATTCGTATTTTTACGCAACATAGTTGATAACTTCCTTTTCTAATTAAATGTACATTGTCCCTCTGATATCAAGCGTTCGTTGTTTCAACTTTTGTGTCGATAAAGCGCTATTGCCTGCTCCACATCACCAAAATATTTGACTTTGCCGCCTTCTAAAAGTAACACTTTGTTACAAAATTCTCGGATGATTTGGTCAGAATGACTTGCCATCACTACAATACTCGATTGGACGAGTAAGGAGTTAATTTTTTTAACGGCTTTTTGCATAAAATCCGCATCACCGGCGTTAAACACCTCATCAATTAATAAAATATCGGGTTTAATACTTGTAGAGATGGCAAAAGCGAGGCGCACCATCATGCCTAGAGAATAAGTTCTAACGGGCATTGCTAAATAATCACCAAGGCCGGTCAATTCAGAAATTTCTTCGATTTGTTCTTTAATTTGTTTGCGCGAAATACCTAATAAGCTGCCACGAATAATAATATTTTCATAACCAGTGCATTCACTTTCTATGCCTTGAGTTAAGTTCAGGATTGAAGAGATATGTCCTTCAATACTAAGGTTGCCCTTCGTTGGCTCATAAATAGTCGCTAAGAGACGCAGAAATGTGCTTTTACCCGCACCATTATGACCAATAAGGCCAATTCTATCCCCATGTTGCAATGCTAGTGAAATATTATTTAGTGATCGAATGACAAGTTGTTGATGATCATTTTTAGAAATCGCCCCACCCGTTGCTAAACGTAATAAGCTTTTTTTAAAGGAGCGTGCACTAACGTTATAAATCGGAAATTCAACTGAGACATTGCGTAATTCGATGCGTGCCATATGAGTATGCCTATAACCAGTACACAATACGCGCACGATAACGCGTAAGCATTTTAAAACTAACCCAGCCACCAATTAGCGTCATGATAGCGACAACAACAATATTGTGTAGCGTCGGAGCTCTACCTAAAAGAGGTTCGCGAATTAATTGAATGAAAGCGTAAAAAGGATTTAAGTCAACGAAGAAACGATCATGTTCAGGAAGAGTAGTCACTTCCCACATGACAGGTGTAACAAAAAACACGACTTGAATTAGACTTTTAATAATCTGTGAAATGTCCCTGTAGCGACCGCCAATCATTGCCAGGATTAAACCATAGCTTATTGAGTTGACGTAAACAATAAAAAGGCCAGGAATGATGAGAAAGAGATTCCAATTGACATGAGCATATTCGTGATAGATAGCCAATATAGGAACCATGACGATGATGTTATGAAAAAAGATAATAATATTACGCGCTGCAATTCGGTGAATATGTAACGTATAAGGTAGCTTAATCTGATTGATAAGGCCGGCAGACGTTGTAAAGCCATCGGTGGACTCAATGACGAGTCCAACAATAAGTGACCAAGCTAACATACCGGCTGCTAGCAGGGGGTAATATCGTTGAAGTTCAGTATGGAACAAATGTGCATACAAATAACCCATGGTAGAGACTGTGATCGCCATGCTCAAGGTGATCCAAAAAGGCCCTAGCACTGAACGGCGATAGCGAATGGTAATATCTTGATAGGCGAGCGTAAGCCAGATGGGCCATTTGCGTATCCCGTCTTTAACGTCTTGCCAAGCTAATCGTTTTTGATCAATAGGAGGGAAAGTTAGGTCATCATCCGCTTCAAGGCGTGTTTCAGTATTGATGAGCGCCTCATTGTTGGGTGCTGTGGTTTCGTTCTCTATGGGCATAATCAGATAATCGTAGTTGTACAGTATGGATTTTAGCGCGAAGAGTAGCATGTTAGGGGGGGAGAGACAACTGGGGGTGTTTTGGTCGCTCTTTTGGGGGGAGCCTGGATCCCAGCTTTCGCAGGGATGACGAGTGCGCGCAGGGATGACGAGTGCGCGCTGGGTTGACGAAGGTGCGTAGGGGATAGGAGATGACGAGTGGTACGGGAGTTATGCCAATTTATCTTTTACAAAATGCATCAATTTTTCTCTAAATTGTGCAGAGCTGAATGTTTGGGAATTTTCCACGCAGTTTTTTAGCGGAAACTTAGATATATTCTTCTCAAATAGGTTAATGGCTTCTTGTATCGCTTCGACGGTTTGTTCTAGGAAAAAAACGCCTGTCGGTTTTGCGTGTGTAAGGCCACATACGGTTTCTAAAGCACCACCTTTGCCATAAGCAATCACCGGTGTGCCGCAAGCTTGCGCTTCAAGAGGAAGAATACCAAAATCTTCTTCAGCAGCAAAAATAAAAGCCTTAGCACGTTGCATGTATTTAATAAGCGTAAGATTGGATTGATAGCCAAGCAGTTCCACATTGACGCCAGCTTTAGCTTTTATTTTAGCAAAATCGGGACCATCCCCAATCACGATCAATTTTTTATCAGGCATTGCCTTAAAACTTTCAACGATTAAATCAATCCGTTTATACGGAACAAAGCGTGAAGCGGTGAAGTAATAATTTTCTTTTTCCGCGTAGGGTGTAAATTGATCAATATCTACAGGGGGATAAATAACCTCTGCCGTTCGACGATAAGTTTTTTGAATACGGCGCGCAATGTAGTTTGAGTTCGCAATAAAATGATCCACGCCATTGGCGCTACGTAAATCCCAGAGCCTAAGTTTATGTAAAAAATATCGGGCTAAAAAACCATGCGGTTTTTTGTCCAGGCCACTTTCACGCAAGTATTGATGTTGTAAATCCCACGCATAGCGCATTGGTGAGTGAACATAACTAATATGGACTTGATCTGGGCCGGTAATCACTCCCTTTGCAACCGCATGAGAACTAGAGAGTATTAAATCATAATTAGAAAGATCAAGTTGTTCGATGGCGAGCGGCATAAGTGGTAAATAGCTACGATAGCGAGTTTTAGCAAAAGGTAGGTTTTGAATAAAGGTTGTTTGAGCACACTTATTAGCTATTTGCTGTCTTTTTTCTGGGTCAAGAAAATCGATAACGGCAAACAGATCCGCATGAGGATAGCACTGGATTATTTCGCTAAGTACTTTTTCAGCGCCTCCGAGTGTCACTAACCAATCGCAGACGATTGCTATCTTCATGTCGTCACTCGCCCATAAATATCTTCCAAGCGTAGAATGTCGTCTTCACCTAAGTAATGACCCGTTTGTACTTCGATAATAACGAGATTAGTGTGGCTCGGATTGGATAGACGATGCGGAGTACACATCGGAATAAATGTCGATTCATTCGTTTGCAACAAATATTCTTTTTCACCATTTACCACTTTAGCGCAACCTTCAACGATAACCCAATGTTCACTTCGATGTTGATGTTGTTGGAGAGAAAGCGACGCTTGAGGTTTAACAACGATGCGTTTAATTTTAAAAGCCAATCCTTCTTCTAGCACAGTATAAGAACCCCAGGGCCGAATGACTGTGCGATGATTAAGATAGCTTTCATGCGCCTTAGTTTTAAGTTTCTGTACAATTTGTTTCACATCTTGTGTACGGTTACGCGGCATAATAAGCATGGCATCGGGGGTGTCGATAATAGTCAGATTATTGATACCAATAGAAGCGACCATTCTCCCTTCACTGTGAATAAAATTATTTTCTGAGTCTATGAGCACAGCATCTCCGATGACTGTATTCCCATGTGGATCCGATTCGAATAAGGTTTTATACGCTTCCCAGGAACCGATATCTTGCCAGGTGAAATGACAGGGGATAACTGCAAGGTCAAGGGATTTTTCCATAATGACATAATCGATAGAAATATCAGGAAGTTTGCTAAAACTTTCCATTTCCAGTTTAAGTACCGAAGGATTAGAGTTGGTTCTTTTTGTTTCTTCCCAGCAAATTTTCGCGGCATGCAATAAATCAGGCGCATGTAAGGCAAATTTATCTAAGATAACACTCGCTTTGAAGCAAAAGATTCCTGAGTTCCAGAGAAATCGTCCGGAATCTAAGTAGGTTTGGGCAGTTTCTGCATTTGGCTTTTCAATGAAACGTTGGACCTGATAGCTAGCAGGACAATATTCGATATAACCAAACCCCGTTTCTGGAAAAGTGGGTTTAATCCCAAAGGTGACGAGTTGATTATTATTCGCCAAAGTGTAAGCTTGTTCAACATCTTGTCCAAAAGAGGCAATATCCTGTACTAAATGATCAGCTGGTAAAATTAGTAATAAAACGTTTGGCCCAAATGTTTCGGCCGCCTTAAGAGCCGCAAGCGCAATCGCAGGTGCCGTATTCCGACCATAAGGCTCGAGTAAAAAACTGCAGGATGGGATACTTAAATGAGGTAAGCTTTTTTCATATTCAGCTTTACTTTTAAGGTGATATTCTTTGTTAGTGATCGTAATTATTTCTTCTACCTGGGTAAACGAACAAGCTCGTAAAAATGTTTTTTGCAATAAACTTTGCCCATCAGGTAAGGTAAGAAAGGGCTTAGGATGAGATTCTCTTGAAAGAGGCCATAATCGTGAGCCAGTACCGCCAGATAGTATAACAGGAACAAGATGGGTGTATTCCATGATTAAAATTTTCCAATGTTCATAACAAGTTCTTGCAATCTTATAAACTTATTCTAATATGAGCAAGGGCTGAGAGTTGACGATATGCTGCCAAGAGGATTATTGAAAGAGTATTCACATACGATATCACTGCTAATTCGCGGTGTTGATATGTTGACCTTATTTGCAGCGGGCTGGCTCGCTTATCTCGTTAAATTTAATACAGAGACAGTCTCCTCTATTTATCTCGTTGCCATTTTAACGGGTGTCTTGGTCACACCGCTTGTTTTTTCCTTTTTTGATATCTATGACTCTGTTCGAGGCAAAGGGTTGGGCAGCCATGTTGTGGCTTTAGGACAAGCCATGGGTGTTATGTCCTTATTGTTAGCAGGTCTTGCTTCTTTTACTAAATCGGGTGAGGCTTATTCCCGTACCTGGTTTGCGATATGGATGCTTATTGCTTTCGCTTTATTAATTATCGTTCGTTGCGGCTTATTATTTTTCTTACATTTTATGCGCACACGTGGATTGAATGAACGGCGGGTGGTGATTGTAGGTGCTGACGATCTTGGCATTAAATTTGCAAAAACAGTGCAACAAGCATTGTGGACAGGATTCCGAATTGTCACTTTTCTTGACGATCATACTGAGCATAAAGAGAAAATCATTCATTCTATTCCTGTTATTCAAACGCCAGATAACTTGGGTGACTATTTAACGGAAGCAGGTATAGATGAAATTTGGCTTGCTCTTCCCTTACGTGATGAAAGACGTGTCAAAGAAATATTGTTTGAGCTGCGCCATTATACGATCACGACTCGCTTTGTTTTAGATATTTTTGGATTAGATTTATTGAATCATTCCTTAACTGATATTGCTGGCTTCCCCGTGTTAAATATACGAGCTACACCGATGATGGGCTTGAATCGTGTCGTAAAAGCGGTCGAAGATAGAGTGCTGGCTTTTTTCATATTAATATTTATTACTCCTCTATTATTGTTAATTGCAATCTGCATTAAATGGAGTTCCAAAGGCCCTATCTTTTTTAAGCAGGATCGTTTGGGTTGGGATGGACGTATCATTCAGATTTATAAGTTTCGTACAATGATACAGCACAATGAAGAACTAGGTTCGTTGACCCAGGCAACCATCAATGATAAGCGTGTGACCAAATTAGGAAAATTTCTGCGTAAGACCAGTTTAGATGAGCTGCCGCAATTTTTAAATGTATTACAAGGAAGGATGTCCATTGTTGGGCCGCGTCCTCACGCCCTTGCTCACAATGAAATGTACAAAGACATGATATATACCTATATGCAACGCCATCGTGTAAAACCAGGTATTACCGGTTGGGCGCAAGTGAATGGCTGGCGTGGCGAAACGGATACCTTAATAAAAATGCAAAAGCGTGTTGAGTATGATTTGTACTACATCAATAACTGGTCACTCACTCTCGATATTAAAATTATCCTTTTGACTTTCTTACGAGGATTTACCAATCGTAATGCCTATTAACTCGAATTTTATTTTAGTAGTAGGCGGGGCGGGCTTTATTGGCTCGCATATGGTGATGGTATTAAAGAGAGCGGGCTTTACTCCCATTGTGCTCGATGATCTCAGTAAAGGTCACCGTAAAGCAGTATTAGATGCAAAGTTGATTGTGGGTACAATCGCAGACAGAGATTTGCTAGAACGTTTATTTGCTGAATACCCTTTTTCTGCGGTGATGCATTTCGCTTCTTATATAGAAGTAGAAGAATCAATGCAATTTCCGTTGAAATATTATCAAAATAATGTTGTAGCGACCTGTCATCTTCTAGAAATCATGCTAAAAAATAAGGTGAAGCAGTTTATTTTTTCATCCACCGCTGCCGTATATGGGACGCCACAACATACGCCAATTAATGAGAGGCATACTCTTCAACCCATTAATCCGTATGGGCGCAGTAAGCGCATGATTGAAGAAATCATAACCGATCTAGCTCAAAGTGATGGCTTACAGTATGCCATTTTACGCTATTTTAATGCAGCCGGTGCTGATCCTGAGGGAAGATTGCGTGAACGCCACGATCCGGAATCCCATCTTATTCCTTTAGTTTTGCAAGTCGTGATGGGTCATCGTAACAGTATCACCGTCTATGGAAGGGATTATCCGACTGAAGATGGCACTTGCATACGCGATTATGTGCACGTGATGGATATTTGTGAGGCGCATCTCCTAGCTTTACAACGACTTCAATCTGAAAAAAGCAATCTCATTTGTAATTTGGGCTCAGGGCAAGGTCATTCAGTCCAAGAGGTAATTGACTTGGCGCAGCTTGTGACGGGGCGTGAGATTACAGTTACTGAAGGTCCGCGTCGACCCGGTGATCCTCCTATATTAATTGCAGACCCGACCTTCGCTAAGCGCGAATTAGGTTGGCAGCCGCAGTACCCTATTTTAAAAACCATTATTCAGCATGCTTGGCAGAGTGTGCAGAACGCATGACAATTTTTAATGTGATTGCATACGCGAAAAGTGCGTTGAGCTACAAATTTCGTTAATCTCAATAAAATTGGCTATACCTTGCTCGCTGATCAGGTTATATGAAAAATTAACATGAGTAGTTGCATGATTTTTATAGGCAAAAATAGCGAGGCCGAAGTCACCGATGTTATTACCAGAAAAATTGGCTTGGGTAATCGTTAAATTCCTCTCAGCAAAACTAGCAATTGCAATGTCACCTAAATTATTAAGGGACAGATCTAACGTTTTTATGTCTGGATATTGTCGAAGAAAGTGAATTATCTCAGGCATATCTTCATCTGACAGCCCTTGACGGCAAAGATTAAGATTATCTTTGGAAATAAATTGGACGAAACGATGGGGTTTTGCCTCGCTTTTGGGAGTCTTTGTCTTTTTCATCGACTTGATTGGCCTAGTTAATTTTGTCATTTTTATGATGCCCATATTTACAGAAAAAGAACCTTCTTTGCAAGATGAAGAATTTAGCACAAATTATGACTATATGTAAATAAATTGGACTAAACGAAGCCGCTTCTAGGAGTGGGTAAAGAATTATTTAATCAAATTTTAATCAGTATCTCCTATATCAGTTGATCTGCTGTTGCGTCTGCAGATTATGGTTAGTTCTCTCCTAGGCACAATTCGCAATGATCTAGATAAAAGCAGTGATTAGCTGTCGCACTTGTTGGGTTGCGGTTTGCCAATTGAGCCTTGTGGCGTATTCGTTATAAGAAGAAAGGGCAAGCTCAGTATAGCGTGTCTGATTTTCTATCGTGGTTGTAATGTAGTCGCAATAAGTGGAGAGGGGTGCATCGAGTGCAAATGTCATACCGTTTCGATGATCTTTTACAGCGCTCGCAATACCGCCAACGTAAGAAGTTAAGCAGGGTAAACCATGTGCGTTAGCTTCAGCAAAGACCATAGGGCAAGCATCTGCACGTGAGGGTAGAAAGAGAAAATGAGATTCGTTAAGTAGGCGGGTGAGATGAGCTTTTCCTTCTGGTGTTTTCTTGGAAATAAACCCTAAGAGTTTAATGTAAGAAGGCACAGAAACTAATGTTGGTGTGTAACCAACAATAGAAAGTTCCACGTGATGGCCTGCATTATGCAGTGCTTTGGCAACTTCAACGACGATATCGCCGCCTTTGCGCTCCCAACTTTTTGCTAGAAAAAGGAGTTTAATGATATCAGGAGTGCGTTTCTGAACATGCGCGCGAACTTCTTCTATTGAAGGAGCAGATTCAATATTAGCTCCGTAATTAACCACTTTAACTTTGTCTCGGTTAGTTCCATATAATTCGATAGCGCTATTCGCCGCCCATTCAGAAGAAAAAATAGCCAGTTGACAGCGTGAAAGACATTCGGCCGTGATTTTATTACCTTGAGTGATTGAGCTTGCGGAGTGATAAGTAAATGGCGGGTAAAATCCTAATAATGCGCCATAGACTGCATCTGTCCATAAGACAATAGGTTGTTTGCAATCTAAATAAGCGATGGGATTAATAAGCGGTGATATGACTGCATCGCTAGGGGACCTTGTGAGACGCATGGCGATTTGCTGAGAGTAGTGCTGCGCTGCAGTCGTGTTAAAACGGGGGCTCTCGCGTTGATTGCAAACGTACTTATTCCATATTTGTTTCATTTTAAAAAGGGGTGGAAGCTTGCGCGAAAGGGAACCCAAATAATCAACGTTCATGTTAGCGTTTTCTAGGGCGCGCGACATATAGAAAGGGGTGCCAGACCAATTATGGACATCTTGTGCATCAAAGGTGGTGGTGTAACTGATTCGCATACATTATTCTCGTAGTAAGTGGGCAAGTGGTAATTGCCAAAATTGCTGATGAAAAATAGGAATAGCGTAATTAGCTAACATATGAGCATAGGCTTTTTGCCCTATTTTTTCACGCTCTGTAAGTGATAGAGAATAGATTTTTTTCATTATTTGCGCGAGTTCATGAGTATCGCCTGGTTTTACCAAGATACCTGCTTCCCCAACTACTTCCGGAATACCGTGCGTTTTGGTGGCAATAATAGGACAGTGCGCGATCATGGCTTCGAGCAATACACGCCCAAATGCTTCTTGTACAGAGGATAAAACAAAGCAGTCTAGCGCTTTCATATATCGAAAGCCATTCGCAAGATAGCCTGTAAAGATAACATCTTTACTTAAGTCTAGTGAGGCCACTTGTTCCTTTAAGGATGATTCTAAAATACCATTGCCAATAATAATTAATTTAGCGTTTGGGCAAAAAGGTTTGATAAGGGCAAAACTACGAATAAGATTTTCATGATCTTTATTGGGGACAAGCCGCGCAAGATTTCCAAACAAAAAAGTATCTGACCCACCCATTGGATCAGGAAGCGGTAGTAATTTCCTTGCTTCCTCACGGGAGTACAGTTGGGGCTCAGTCAGTTCAACATCGATCATATTATATAACGTAATGATTCGATCCTTGGGTACATTCCACAAATGTTTGCGCAAGTCATCCCTTACCGCATTAGAGACGCCTGCAAATAACATATTGCGACGGTTGAGACAGGCTGTGAGTAATTTGCGTCCTAGAGAAGACATGGTTTTGAGTTCGTGCATGACAAAAATAAGAGCAGGTATTTTATGCAGTAAGGCAACCCACATCATGATGTAGGTTGGTTTATAGCGATGGCATATGACCATATGAAAAGATTTTTCGCGGCATAAAGAAAGTAATTGTCGGATCGGCTTTATTTTTAAACCGCGTATGCTTTTTTTTGAAGCATTTAAAAACAACACTTCATTTGTTAAAGTGCGTTGACGGACAGTTTCGTTTGGAGTGCCCGTTAAATAGGCAACCGTCACTTCAAAGTCAGTATGATTAAACAAACGTATATATTGATTATAAATATCGATAAACTGAGTGGCGTAGTTATGCCCAATAATGAGGATTTTCTTGCGCATGCTATCCCAATTAACTATTCATTTAATTATTCAATAAATGGACCATTTATAACAACTTAATCAGACATGGGCAAGGTGTGCATGGTTGAATATCTTGTGTTAACATTTACACCGCTTTGACAAGGAAAATGAGCCATCACATGATGAAAATAACCAAAGCTATTTTTCCCGTTGCAGGATTGGGAACCCGCTTTTTGCCCGCTACGAAGGCAAATCCTAAAGAAATGCTGCCAATTGTTGACAAACCCCTTATTCAATATGCTGTTGAAGAAGCAGTCGCAGCCGGTATTACACAGCTAATTTTCGTGACCAGTAGTAGCAAACGTGCAATTGAAGATCACTTTGATTCTAACTATGAATTAGAGACGACCCTAAAAGAACGTGGCAAGCTAGCAATACTTAATATCGTCAAAGGCATTTTGCCAGATGGTGTGTCTTGTGCTTATATTCGTCAAAAATCGCCTCAAGGTCTTGGTCATGCCGTGTTATGCGCAAAGCCATTTATTATGCAAGAGCCCTTTGCTGTTTTACTTGCGGATGATTTGATCGATGGTGGAAAAAAGTCATGCCTAAAACAGATGGTGGAGCAGTTTGCTATATCCCAGGCGAGTATGATTGCTGTACAAAAGATCACTCCTTCTGAAACCGACAAATATGGTATTGTTGATATTGTCACTTTTGAAAAGAACTTAGCTGTATTGCGTGGCATCATAGAAAAACCGAAATTCCAAGAAGCGCCTTCTAATTTAGGGGTGGTGGGTCGTTATATCTTAACACCTAGTATTTTCACTTATCTTGAACAAACGCATGCGGGTTCCGGTGGCGAAATTCAATTAACCGATGCAATTGCTAAATTATTACAAGCAGAACAGGTATACGCTTACCAATTTCACGGTAAACGATATGACTGTGGTACTAAGTTAGGCTATTTAGAAGCGACTATAGCCTATGCCTTAAAACATCCGGAGTTAGCGGATGAATTCAGGCGCTCATTAGAGACGATCACGGAATGAGCGCGACCGTTTTTCATCAACGTCC
>Ga0207085_1096_pt1 | contig 12682 bp, 10 predicted proteins | sample Alteio_BWMinHeat_53_FD_153542 | JGI IMG/M metagenome (GOLD analysis project Ga0207085, IMG submission 153542) | Enriched cells from forest soil in Barre Woods Harvard Forest LTER site, Petersham, Massachusetts, United States -... | ecosystem: Environmental > Terrestrial > Soil > Temperate forest >...
GGTGGCGACCGCAGTCGTCACTTCAGCGATGTTGCGGACCTGGCCGGTCAGATTGCCCGCCATCAGATTGACGCTGTCGGTGAGATCCTTCCACGTTCCCGCAACGCCTTTGACGAGCGCCTGTCCTCCCAGCTTCCCTTCGGTACCGACCTCACGAGCCACGCGCGTGACTTCCGACGCGAACGAACCCAGTTGATCGACCATGGTATTGACTGTGGTGGCAGTCTTGAGAAACTCGCCCTGCAAGGGCCGCCCGTCGACGGCAAGCGTCATCATTTGCGAGAGGTCGCCGTTCGCTACCGCGCCGATGACGCGCGCCGTTTCAAACGTAGGGTTGACGAGATCCGAGATCAAGTCGTTGACGCAATCGACCGACTCGAACCAGGCCCCGCGCACGTCGCCGAGGTCCACTCGCTGCGAGAGCTTGCCCTCCTTCCCGACGACCGAGCGAATGCGTTTCAGTTCGTCCGCCATCCGCTGGTTGAGTTCACTAACTTCATTAAAGCAGTCCGCGATCTTTCCATCAATGCCGGTCAGGTGGGAAGGCATTCGCACGGAAAAATCACCTTTCTTCAGTGCGAGAAGACCGTCCAGCAACTGCTTCGCAACCGCAGGAACCAGCTCGTCGGTATACATCGGGGCCTCCACTTGGCCGCGTAGGTAGAGATTTTCAATATACCGTCCCAAACATTCGTGATGAATTTTGGGAAAGGCCGTGTGTCCAACTCTCTAATCAGGTATTCACTGCAGTGGCAATCGTGCGGCCCGTTGACGGTTGGCGCCTTAGGCTTGCTCTTTTCTTCAGCGGGATGGTCAAACGATGAGTAAAGATGGCTGATTACCATAACGACTCCTTGAAAAGTAGTTCGCGTTGCCCTTGCCACTCGTTCTGCCTAGGATGGAACTCAAGACTAAAGTGCGGAAGCCGAAGAAGGAATCGTCGTGACATGGGAGCGATGGAAGCGGCTTATCAGCTGCTGGCTACTCGGCGTGAGCGCCATGCCGCTGGCCGCGCAACGGCGCAGCGCGGTCGAGGAGCCAGGCCAGTTCAAGGTCATTCAAGTAAAAGAGCCCGATGGCCAAATCTTGACCTACAGTGATCTATCGAAACCGACCGAGGTATCGCTGGGGGGAACGAGTCTCGCGCGCGAGGCGCGCATCAAGCTAAGGATCCAAAGCGCCTCCGGTTCTTCTTCGGTGTTCTTTATCCGGAAGCGTCGGCCTGGATTCTTGGAGATTGACATCAACCGCGGAAATATCGCCGGCCTAAAACCTGCACAGCAATTCGGCAAGGATTTTTTGACGTACGTCCTGTGGGCGGTGTCGGGGGATGGGAAAGCATCGAACCTCGGCGAAATCAGTTCGGCGGGCCAAAAACCAATCAGCATCAACGCGAGGACGCCGTACCAGGCTTTCTGGCTCATGGTGACTGCGGAACCAGACTTCGCCGTGGTCGATCCGAGCCCGCAGGTCGTTCTCTATAGCATAGACGAGGAGGCGCGCAAGGAGGGGACGGAGAAAAAAGTCCCGCACAAAAAAGCAAACCTGTCGTTCTCCACCCACTACACCGATTATGATTGGGCTCCAACTGCCGTGGAGGCTGCGCCAAGCGAACTGTTGCAGGCAAGAAAGGCCGTGGAACTGGCGTCCCGGTCAGGCATCCTGGGACTTGAGCGTTCCTCGGGAGCCATGGAGGTCGAAGAAGAGAAACATACTCGCGAAACCCTTACGCGCGCGAAAGCTTTCCTTGTCCAGGCGGAGAGCGCGTACAAGAAGCATCCCAAAAGCAACAATGTTGTGCAGCCTGCGCGCACGGCGGCGCAGATTGCTGAAAACGCGCGCGCCCTTGCCCTTGGCGTCGCAGGGGGCAATTTGATTCGCCAACTAGAGGACGAATTGGCAAGGGTTCGCGCTGAGCTTGAAGAGACCCGAGCGGAACTGTCCAAGGGAAATTCGAAGTCGTCGAAGTCGGCAGAGGACCCCAAGACCTCGGGCACGCAAGCCTCGGACCCGCAGGCCGAGAGTGGATTCTGGGCTCAGGCCAGTCCGGCGAGTCGGCTGGTAAGAATTGTCTCGCGCCCGAGCGTCTGGTTTGGCCTAATCGGTTGGGGTCTGGCAGTCTTGCTTCTACTTCGCCGGCGATCCACTTGAGCCGGTTCCTCCGCGCCGCGACCAGGTATCGCTGGCATTATCAGGAACGATATACCGCATGACTTGGTGTCTCTGCCCTGACGAGAAAACTGCTATTGTGAGAAAAAGATGCCGCGCCACGTCGCCACAGTTCGGTGGCTAGCCCGCCTGATTACGCCGGGCGCCTGGCTGCTGCTTGCGACCTGGGGGCTGACGCTGGTGGAGCCAGCCCGCCTGACGGTTGCTCCCTACGCTCGCTTCTTCTGCTTCGCGTCCCTGGCGGCAGCCGGGCTGCTCAGTTGGTATTACAGCCAAGGTCGCGTGTTGTTTTCTGCCCTTGTACTCGGCCTGGCCATTTGGGGCTTAAGGACGCTACCACCCTCCGCGGACGTTTCGAAATTGGCGGCAGCTTTTCTTCTCCCTCTAAACATCGCTCTCTTTGCGTCTCTCAGCGAGCGCGGCACAGTGACGCCCAGCGGCCTCTTGAAGATAGCTTTGATCGTGGTCGAGAGTACCGGCGTGGTTATGCTGGGGGAGGCACGAGGGGGCAGATTGGAGGCTTTCCTGCGCTGGGGCCAGGACGCTCCCGGCCCGAGGGGGATTCCACCTGGCCAACAGCTTTCGTTCGCAGCCGCTTCTCTCATGCTGCTGGGTCTGGTGATGTTCCGGCGCACGAGAGTGGAGGCGGGACTGCTCTTGGCTCTGCTAGCCGCATTTGTGGGGTTGCAGCAGACAGGAAAGAATGAGGAGACATTGTTTTATTTCGGCGCTGCGGGCCTGATCCTGTTCTACGAGGCGCTTGAGCACGGCTATGAGATGGCCCACCGCGATGAACTTACAGGACTGCCCGGACGACGAAGTCTCAAAGAGCTCATGTCGCACCTTGGCGGCCGCTATGCCGTCGCCATGTGCGACGTGGACCACTTCAAAGCTTTTAATGACACCTATGGGCACGATGCCGGCGACCAAGTGCTCAAGTTCGTGGCCTCGATGATTTCCCGGGTGCGAGGCGGAGCACGCGCCTTCCGCTACGGTGGCGAAGAGTTCACCGTCGTGTTTCCCGGGCGCTCCGCGATAGAAGCGCGGCCCTTTGTGGAGTCGCTGCGTCAGGCGATAGCTGCGAGCGGCTTCCGCCTGCGAAGACCCAGGGATCCCGACAAAAAACCTGAGCACGCGCCGGAGCTGGGGCCGGACAAATCCGTAACCATCACGATTAGCATCGGCGTTGCTGAGAACTCGAAGAAGCTTTCCACACCCGAGTTGGTGCTCGAAGCCGCGGACGGGGCACTCTACCGCGCCAAAGAGTCCGGGCGGAACTGCGTGCAGCTCGCCGAGAGCATCCCTGCTTGAAATTCTGCAGGAGCATATCGCTTCTGTCCGTCTGGAACGCTCCGCCTCCGCTCGAAAGGGTTACTTGACGGCGGCGACGTCGGCTCTTGCGGCGTCAGCACTTGGTGGCGCTCGGACGCCAATCAGTCAAGCGTTAGTTGAGGCCGGCCTCTTCCTCAGTCTGATAGCCGGTGCAAATTGGGTGTATGAACATGTAGCTCCATCGGCGAAGCCGATGCTACAGGTATTTTTCTTCATGTCCGGATTCTTCATCGGGTTCCTCATTCTTGTCCGAGTTGTGACTGCAATTATTGGAACGATGCTGCCAAAGGTAAACCGCAAGTAAACCTGCATCAAAATCGAGGCACACGATTTCGCTTACTCTACATTAACCCGCATTTTTATTGGATATTTTGGTGGACGAGAGGGGATTCGAACCCCCGGCCTCCTCGTTGCGAACGAGGCGCTCTCCCAGCTGAGCTACTCGCCCACGAGCAGCAATCAAATTTTAGCAAACGCGGAACACCTTGCCAACACGCGATCGCCCGGCTGTAAACAAATCGGGGCGCCTCCACTGCGTGAGACGCCCCTGAAAGTCAGCCGGCTAGCCGATTTTACGGTTGTTGGAAGCTCGCCCCGGTCCTCTGCGCCACGATTTTACGCGCGTTCTGATACAACGCGCGTGCCTGCGGCACCGCCTCGATGGCCTTTTGTACTTGCGGGTCTTCTCCCAGCAGGACTTTGAATCCCTCCTGCTGTCCGAAGGTGGACATAAAAACCTCTTGCTTGAGCTTGTGCCGGATCCAGTCGTTGGTTTCCGCCATCTCAGGTTCCGTGTACCGCACGTTGTGTTTGCTCAAATACTCCCGGAACGTATGCATCAGTGTGTCGTCGACTTGGAAATCTTTGGTGATCGCCGGCCGCGTGCCCAGGAAATAGCGAGTGAAGCCCCCAACGCCCGTCTCCGCCGGAAAAAACACGTCGTCGTGGTACAGCAGCAATTCAAACTTCGTCAGTTTTGGAGCCGCCACCGTAATATCCGGCGCGATGCCCCCTCCGCCAGTCACCTGGCGCCCGCTGTCCGTCAGCCTTACTTCCGTTGGATGTTCCGGAACTTTGCGCTCGTAGTGATACTCGTACAGGGAAACCGATTTGTAATCGCGTTGAATCAGCCGTCCGCTCGGCGTGTAGTAACGTGCCGTAGTCAACGCCAGCCCGGTGTTTTCGCTCAGCGGTGTAACCGTTTGGACCAAGCCCTTGCCGAAGGTAGTCTCACCCACGATCAATCCGCGATCGTGGTCCTGCACGGCGCCAGAAACGATCTCCGTTGCCGATGCCGAGTTGTTGTTCACCAGGATTACCAGCGGCACGGTCACTCCCTGATTCCCGCGCACTGCGTAGTACCGCCGCTCCGGCGAAGTCCGCCCGTGATGCGAGACAATCAGTTGGTTCTTATCCAGGAACATGTCTCCCACGGCCACGGCTTCGTTCAGCAAGCCTCCTGGATTCCCGCGCATATCCAATATCAACCCATCCAGCGACGACGCATTCAGCTGCTTCAAAGAATCCGCAATCTCCCGGTCCGTCGTTTCGTTGAACCCGGAAAGCCGGATGTACCCGATCCCCGGCCTCAGTTGGAAAGCGATCTCCACCGAATGCCGCGGAATTTCATCCCGGGTCACCGTAAACGTAAGTTGTTCCGGATAGCCTTCGCGTGACACCACAATCTTTACCACTGTGCCCTTTGGCCCCTTCAGCATGTCCGCCACTTCCGTGGTGCTGAGGCCCTCGGTGGACTTGTCATCAACTTTCACGATCACATCGCCCGGTCGGAGCCCGGCGTTATACGCAGGTGAACCCACATACGGAGCCATCACTACGGTATGATTCTCGCGAGGCGCAACGATCATGCCCACACCGTAGTACTTCCCGCGCTGGTCCTCGCGGAGCAGCGAAAACTGCTTGGCATCGAAGAAACTGGAATGGGGATCGAGCATGCGCAGCATGCCCGGAATGGCGCCTTGGTACACGGCCTTGTCCACATCCACCGTGTCGGCATAGTTGTTCTGCACTACGTTCAGAACGCGCGTAAATTCCCGAACCGCGGTCTGATAGTCGTCCGTCGAGGCTGTCGTAGCCCGGACGTTGGGCCCGTAAATCCCGCCCAATACAGCAGATAGCAGCAGTACTCCCACCACTACTACGAGTCCACGGCGTTCTGAATTCATCCTGACCTCGCCAGACTGCTCAATCTTACATTATAGCACACCGCAAACTCCGGTTTGACACCGACTGACACCCTTTCTATGATGCCAATGAACCTATTAGACGGTGCCTGGACGCAATGTTGAGCATCCCTCACATGATTGTGTTGTTTATCGTGGTGCTGGTCGTTTTCGGGCCACAGAAGCTCCCGGAGCTCGCCCGGGGGCTTGGGAAGATCATGGCCGAGTTCCGCAAGGCCTCCACGGATTTCAAGAGCGCTTTTGAAGAAGAAATGCGCGAGATGGAGCGCCAGACCCTCCAGGCGGAGCGCAAGAAAGCCGCTGAGGCCGTGGCTTCCGGCGATCCGGCCACGCCTGCCGTACTGGCTGCCCCGGTCGGCACGGAGACCCCTGCCGCCAGCTCAGAGATCGCTCCTGGCCGTATGGAATCGCCTGAAATTTCACCGATCGCGGAATCGGTTCCACATTCTTCCGAGGCGGCCACCGAAGGCAAGACCGAAACCGCCCCCGTTTCGGACTCACACGACGTCCCTCATGACACCCAGCAGCCAGCCTGATCCCGCCGATAGCACCGCGCTCACCGCTCCGGATAACGAGCCCGGCGGCGCCATGACTTTTTTCGAGCATCTCACCGAGCTTCGCAAGCGCCTCATCAACTCCATCGTTTCGATTCTGGTTGGAGCGGCTGTCGGATGGTTTCTCGCACCTCATTTCATTACTTGGATTACCAATCCGATGTTAAAAGCTCTGGGCGATGCGGGCCTTACGAAGCAGCTTTATTACACTCATCCCGCTGGTTATCTGAGCTTGCTGATCAGCCTGAGCATTTACCTGGGAATTGTCCTGGCGTCGCCGTGGATTCTCTATCAAATTTGGCTCTTTGTTGCTCCTGCGCTTTACAAACACGAGCGCAAAGCCATTACCGGCTTTCTGTTCTCCACGGTTTTTCTATTTCTTACAGGGATTGCCTTCGGGTACTTCGTCTCGCTCCCGTACGTGTTGCGATTTCTGACCAGTTTCAAAGGCCCTGTCGTGCCATTGATGAGCGTCAATGAGTATTTTGACTTTATCCTTTTGGTGCTCCTCGGCCTGGGGCTCGTGTTCGAATTGCCGGTCCTCATTTTCATTCTTACGTTATTTGGAATCGTCACGCCGAAGTTCTTGCTGGACAATTTCCGCTACGCCGTTCTGGTTATCGCTATACTCGCGGCTGTCCTCACGCCCACGCCGGATGCCTTGACCATGCTGGTCTTCATGGGTGTACTGATAGCTTTGTACTTCGTCGGAGTCGCAGTGTCCTGGTTGGTGGTGCGGCGTCGCAAGCGACGCCTTGCTGCCCCCGCGGAGGCCGGTTAAATGAAATCACAGTACAGAAAAACCCTTCCGATTGTGTTTTCCATCGCTCTGACGACTTTCTGTCTGACAGGCTGCAAGTCCAAGGGCGCCGAGGCCAGCACGGCCCCTTTCATGAGCACCGTGGCTTCTGCTCCCCCGCAAACAGCCGACGATGCGCCGGCCCCGGACAAGACCGGAGGCTTCGACGGCAAGCGCGCCTTCGCGCATGTCGCCAAGCAGGTTAGCTTCGGCCCACACCCGTCGGGCTCACCTGCGATTGCGCAGGTGCAGGAGTATCTGCTCTCGGAATTGAATAGCTACGGCTGCACGGCGGAGACCGACGCTTTCAGCGCTGCCGATACGCCCGTCGGCCGCTTGGCCATGAAAAACATTCTCGTCAAGATTCCTGGCGAGAAACCCGGCATAATTCTCCTCGGAACTCACTACGACACCCTCTTGAAAAAAGACTTCGTTGGCGCCGATGACGGCGGCTCTTCCACCGCCCTCATGCTGGAACTCGCGCGCCTCCTCTGCCCACAACGCGGCAAGTACGCCGTCTGGATCGCCTTCTTCGATGGCGAAGAGGCCGTGAAGCAATGGAGCGACACCGACAGCCGCTACGGCAGCCGCCAGATGGCTGCGCGCCTCGCCACCAGCGGCGACATCAAGAAGATCAGAGCGTTTCTCCTCGCGGACATCGTCGGCGGCCGCAAAGCTTATTTTCCCCGCGAATCCAGTTCTACTCCGGCATTAGTTGATCTCGTTTGGAACAGCGCGGCCAAGCTCGGTTACTCCTCTCTTTTCCTGAATGAAGCAGCCTCCGCAGAAGATGACCACGATTCCTTTATGAAGCGAGGTGTCCCCGCCGTGGATGTGATCGGCGACTTTGTCAACAACGGTTACTGGCACACGCCGCAGGACGCTCTCGACAAAATTAGCCCCAAAACGCTGGCCATCGTCGGCCACGTCTTCCTCGAATCCATCAAGCAGCTCCAAGCAAAATAAACGTAAGCCTCGCGAGAGCCTTTGCAGGAGCGCAGCACCACTGCGCCCACTCCGCCGCGGCTAGAACCATGCGTATTGCGTGTACCGGGGTTCTTGTAGGGCCCGCCTTCTGAGGCGTGCCGCTCTCTCGTCTACCTGCCAGAAAACGCAACACAGCACTCCGCTCGCGTAGGCTTCGCACAAACTCGTGTGTTACATTGAAAACGTCTCATCAATGAAAATCAAATGCATCGCGGTAAAATCCTCCGCCCGAAACTACTCCGTCCTCGCCGGTGCCGGCGCGCTCGGCCGCGCAAACCGCGAAATCTCCAGGCTGGGCCACTTTTCCAGCATTCAGGTAGTCTCCTCCCCGAAAGTCTGGCGCGCCGCAGGCAAATCCGTTCAACGAGGGCTTCCACTGTCAAAAAGCAGCCGTGTCCACCTCATGAACGATACCGAATCCGCGAAGAACTTGCTCACGGTGGAATTGCTCGGTCGCTCCCTGGTGAACTCCGGAGCGGACCGCAAATCTCTCCTGGTAGCTGTGGGCGGTGGAGTCGTCGGTGACGTCGCCGGATTCGTCGCGGCCAGCTTTTTGCGCGGCATTGCGCTCGTGCATGTGCCGACAACGCTCGTCGCACAGGTTGATAGTTCCATAGGTGGCAAGACCGGCGTCAACCTGCCCGAAGGGAAAAACCTCGTCGGCTCCTTTTATCCGCCGCGCCTGGTCCTCACCGATCCCGAACTGCTCCGCACCTTGCCGGAACGGGAGTATCGCGGCGGCCTCGCCGAAGTCATCAAGCACGCCATCGTTGCTGACGCTCCGATGTTCGCCATGCTCGAAGAAAATATGCAGAAGATTCTGCGCCGCGATCGCTCGATACTCGCCCAGCTCATCCCCCGCAACGTCCAAATCAAAGCTCGCGTTGTCAGCCGCGATGAACGCGAATCCGGCCTCCGCGAAATTCTCAATTTCGGCCACACTTTCGCGCACACCCTCGAAAGTGTCACCAAATACCGCCGCTATCAGCACGGCGAAGCCGTAGCCTGGGGCATGATCGCCGCTTCTTTCCTTGGCCACGAGCTGGGCTTGACGCGCGCCGGCAATGTGTCCCGTATCGTCGCGCTCATACGCGCGCTCGTCCCTCTTCCGCCCTGGCCCCGTGTGCAGCCCGCAACTTTGCTCAACGCCATGCGCTCCGACAAAAAAACGCGCAACGGAATTCTTCGCTTCGTGCTTTCTCCAAAAATCGGCGAGGCCCGCTCATACGACACCGTCCCATTACACGTCGTCGAGCGCGTTCTCCACTTCACCCCGCGCCTCGTAGCGGCAAGCGCCAGCCTCTCGGGAAAACACCATGCCTGAAGCCGCCGCCCCGGTAAAGGGAACTCGTCCTGAGGGCGCGATCTCCGAAACCGACGCCTCGACAAAAGTCCGCGAGATGTTCACGAAGATCGCCCCGCGCTACGATCTTCTCAATCACCTTCTTTCGTTTGAACTCGACCGTCTTTGGCGCGCTCGTGTCGCAAAAATCCTGCAACCCATCCTCAGCCGCCCGGATGCGTTAGTCCTCGATCTCTGCTGCGGAACAGGAGATCTCGCCTTCGCCCTGGCGCGTACCGGCCGAGCGCGCATCATCGGCGCGGATTTTGCTCACTCCATGCTCGTCCGCGCGAAAGAAAAAAGCGCGGCCCCAGCCTCCGCCGCGCACGACAACCCGCCTGCTCCGATGCCTTTTTTGGAAGCTGACGGCATGCGCCTGCCCTTCGCCGATGCCTCCTTCGACCTCGTGACCACCGCTTTCGGTTTTCGCAACCTCGCGAACTACGAAGCCGGCTTGCGGGAGATTCAGCGCGTACTCAAGCCCGGCGGCACCATCGCCATCCTCGAATTCACCGAGCCGCCCAACAATTTATTCGGGAAGCTCTATCGCTGGTATTTTTGTGAAGTTCTATCCAGAATCGGCGGTTTCATCTCCGGCCATCCCGCCGCCTACACATATCTGCCCAAATCCGTCGCCCGCTTCTTCCTTCCGCCCGAGCTGGCTTCCCTCATGACCGCCGTCGGCTACCAATCCGTCGGCTATCGCACCTGGACCTTCGGCACTGTCGCCCTCCACACCGCCGTCCGAAGTCCTGTGTAGGCGCTGGGCTTTAGCCCAGCCCGCCTGTCCGCTTACTCTTCTAATCCTGCCCCGCGCAATTTCGCCAACAACGTCTTCGGCGAAATCCCCAGCTTCTCCGCCGCCCGGGTCTTGTTCCACTTGCAGTCCTTCATCGTGCTCTCAAGTAAAATTTTCTCCACGTGGTTCGCCGCCCGCTCCGTAACCTCCTCCAGCGATCCTTCCCACTTGAAATCCTCCGGGAGCATCCCCGCCGGCAGCCGCTCCGTGTCCGGCTTCGCCACCGGCAGTTGCAATCCGTCCGCGCGGATGCTCACTCCATCCGCAAGAATCACCGCGCGCTCCAGCGTGTTCTGCAGTTCGCGCACATTCCCCGGCCACCGGTAGTGCAGCAATCGGTCCCGCGCATCCGCCGACAATTCCAGCCCCGGCTTCTTGAATTCCCGGCTGAATTGATCCAGGAAGTGATCCGCCAGCAGCAACACATCGTTGCCCCGCTCCCGCAGCGGCGGAATCGTCATCGGCACCGCCGAAATCCGAAAATATAAATCTTCGCGGAATAACTTCTCTTCCGCCATCTTCTGCAAATTCCGATTGGTCGCCACCACGATTCGAACGTCCACGTCAATCGATTGCGTTCCCCCTACGCGTTCGAATCGTCGCTCTTCCAGCACCCGCAATAATTTTGCCTGGATCGACAGCGGCAATTCTCCAATCTCATCCAAAAACAGCGTCCCGCGATGCGCCAAATCCATCTTCCCGACTTTGCGGGCACCGGCTCCCGTAAACGCCCCGCGCTCGTGCCCGAACAACTCATTCTCCACGAGCCCTTCCGGAATCGCCGCGCAATTCAGCGCCACAAACGGATGCTCGCGCCGCGGCGACAAATGATGAATCGCCAGCGCAAACAACTCTTTCCCCGTCCCGCTCTCCCCCAGCAGCAAACACGTCGAGTCCGTCACCGCCACTTTCTGAATTTGCTGGCTTACTTCCCGGATCGCCGCATGCTCCCCCACAATGCGTGGGAACCCGTACCGCCTCGCATATTCCTCGCGCAGAAGCAAATTCTCCCGCTGCAGCTCCTGCTGTTGCGCCGCGCGCTGCACCAGCAGCTTCAAATGGTCCAGGTCCACCGGCTTTTGCAGAAAATCGTAAGCGCCGTCTTTCATTGCCGCCACGGCTTCTTCCACCGAACCGTACGCCGTCAGCAAAATCACCGGAATCGTCGCATCCGCCGCCTTGGTTTCTCGCAGCACGTCCAGCCCGGAAGCCCCCGGCATCTTCAAATCCGTGATCACCAGCAGATACCTTCTCGCCCGCACCTTCTGAACCGCCGCCGAGCCATCCGCCGCTTCGTCCACGGCATAGCCCGCGCGCTCCAATGCCTTCCGCAGCATCGCGCGCAGCTCATTCTTGTCTTCAACAAGGAGGAGAGGTTCCATCTCTTCCGTTTCTACCACGAATCCTGCCACGATCAGGGAACTACGAGGGACACATGTGCAGAGAAGGGAAGTATGGCATCAGCACGATCAACCAGACGCAAAGCCGCGTCGACCCTATTGAGCAACGAGTAGTTCTGTGAAGCCTGAGGGCTCGGCTAGAGGAACTTTTCCATCAACTTACAACCAACAACTTACAACTTTATCTCGACTACCGCGCCCACCCCGGATCCCCACCAGACTTCCTTAACTGGTCCTCGAGGTCGTCAAGCCCCTGTTTGAGCTGCGCAATTTCCTGTTTCTTCGCCTCGATTTTCGCCGTCTTGTCGTTCACGTCCTTGCGGTTGTTCTGCTCGCTCAACGCTTTCGACGGGTCGGGATAATACTCTAATTGCGCCTTCTGTAATTCACGTTGCAGGATGTCTAGCTCACTTTCGGCCTTTGCAATCTTGTCGTGCTGTACCTTGAATTTCTTCCGCCAGGCCGCTTCGCCGTTGGGATCTTCCGATTGCGCCGCGTCGCCCCCCTTTTGCTGCGCCGCAACAAGGGCAGCGCCCGCCGCTTCGCCGGGATTCTCCGCGGGCGCGGGAGCCGCTGGTTTCACATCATCATCCGTATAAACCTTCTTCGGCTTCGCTGCATTCCTCTTCTCTTCACGCGCTTTCCGCGCCGCATCCGCCACCGGATCACTGCCCGATTGCTGCTGCGAGGAACTCTGCTGCTGCGCGTGCAGCGGCAGCCCCGCCAGGCACAACGCACCCACGGCTACCATTCCCTGAATCCACGTTTTGACACGCATGCCGCCCTACTTTCCCGGAGGAGCTGGAAGACCCCGCTTCTCTCTTAGATGCTATCCTGCCTTGATTCTACCGCTTCTGCCACCCGCCGCGGCAGCGGTAACGTAACAATAAACTCAGCCCCACTTTCGCGCCGGTTTCGTGCCTCCACCTGCCCGCCGTGCTGCACGATGATCTTCTGCACCACCGCTAGCCCTAGCCCCGTCCCATTCGCCTTCGTTGTGAAAAACGGCCGGAAAAGCTTCGCCATCGCATCCGCCGCGATCCCCGTCCCATTGTCCGCAATTCGAATCACCTGAAAGCCCGTCTCCTCGCTCTCC
>Ga0207085_1098_pt1 | contig 12469 bp, 10 predicted proteins | sample Alteio_BWMinHeat_53_FD_153542 | JGI IMG/M metagenome (GOLD analysis project Ga0207085, IMG submission 153542) | Enriched cells from forest soil in Barre Woods Harvard Forest LTER site, Petersham, Massachusetts, United States -... | ecosystem: Environmental > Terrestrial > Soil > Temperate forest >...
GACCAAGCTATGGATTCTGTGGCGGAAAAAAGGGGCACCCGGATATGCCGGCGTATCCGGAGACTTGATTCGCGAAACTGGAATCGATCTCGGCCTTGTGGATTACAAGATCTGCGCGGTGAACGACGTTTGGAGCGCCATGGTGTTCGCGCGGCGGAAATCCTGATTGTTTTGCCGATGCAGAAGGAGCATTTAGCAATGCGACGAACAATTCCAATATTCCTTCTCGCGTTACTTGCGTTTGGCCAAGACACAAAACCAGACTTCACCGGCACCTGGCAGGTCGTTGACAAAGACCCGTCGCATGCCAGACCGAAAAATGAAATCAAACAAGCCGGGACTACGCTTTCGATCAAACACCTCTTGGAAGGCGGACAGACGACGGAGTGGAGCGTCTATCCTACGGACGGAACCGTGAAGAAGACGAAGGAAGGCCGGCACACGATCACGAGGACCGGCCGTTGGGAAGGCAGAAAGCTAATTCTCGAGGAGACGGGACCAGGGAACGCTCCTTGGCGCAGTTCCACTTCCCGGGAAGAACTAACACTTTCCGATGACGGGAAGATTCTGACGCTGAGCTTCCACGCCAAAAGCGGCGACTCGCGGCACGACTACAAGGTGGAGTTTGAAAGAGTAAGCACCCTCTCCGGCTGACCGGCGCTATGACAAGATAGAAGGCGTCACAAGCCGGAGGTGGACCGTGGTCCAGACGCTAAGTAAGAACTGGTGGTTATTGGCATTGTGTGGGGTTTTGGATGCCATCGTCTCGGTCATCTACTTCAGTCATTCCGGTAGCGGCTTCCATCGGCCAAGCTCCGCCAGGCTTCTCGGTGAGTTCACACTCGCCGCAGGAGTGTGCATGATTGGCGCGAGCGTTTGGAATTTCAGAAACGGCAAATCTTGGCTTCTTGCGTTAAGCGGCCTTGCTTGCAGCGCCCTTGGAGCGGTCCTCTCGTTCTGGAAAGGTCCACTCGGCTTTCAAACCGTCGCTCTCTTGGTTGTTGTTATGGCAGCGAGTATCGCCGTGTATGAATTCGCCACCGCAAGAGTGTTGCGGCACCGTCATGTCCCAGACGAGTGGCTTCCCGTCGCGGCCGGAGTGATCTGCGTTGGGTTTGCCTTGGCGTTTCTTGGCTTTGTATTTCATTGGATCCGATTGGAACCGGCTTCGCCGGGCCAAACGTTGCGCTGGTTAGGATCGTTCTTTGGGTTCTGCGCAATTTGCATGCTCGCGCTGCCCTGGATGCAGCGAATGTTTCCCGACGGCCCGCGCGCGCTTTAATCCGGGCAAGTGTTGCTCCAGCTTCTTCTCTGGCTTTTTGCGTTTGGCGGCCAGTATCCGGCGCACTGGTGGACGCCGATTGCCGATCCGCACAAACCCGACTGGGAAATCCTTCCGCAAGCGGCGAAACCCGGCCAGGTCATTCTCTCCAAGCGCAACGAATTAGGCATTCTCTCTAACTTCGCTGCTACGCCGTTTACGGTGCATGACACTCGTTACGCCAGTGTCGAAGGATTCTGGCAGATGATGCTCTATCCGGAGGGACCGAACGACCCGCGCGCGTTAGCCACCTTCTTGACTTGGCCGCACACCCGCGCGGCGGTCGCGCAGATGACTGCGTTCGAGGCCAAAGCGGCAGGGGACATTGGTGAGGAGAACATGGGCAAGCTGGGTATCGACTGGGTAACCTTCGAGGGCCGTCGCATGCCTTATCGTTCGATGACGAAGGGCGAGCATTACCGTCTGATCGTGGAGGCCATGCGCGCCAAGCTTGCCCAAAATCCGAAAGTGCGGGAAGTGCTGCTCTCCACCGGTAACTTGACACTGCTTCCAGATCACATCCAAGAGACGGGTGCACCGCCCGAATGGGCATATTTCACGATCTGGATGCAAATTCGAACGGAACTGCAGTAGGTCTTTGTCCGTTGGCGGCTAGCTGGTTTTCCTGTTCCGGGGTGAGTGCGAAGCGGGCCGTCACGTGGAATTGACTGCCTTCGCCGACGTTGCTTTCAACCCAGATCCGGCCGCCCATTAAGGCGACGATTTGAGAAGAGATGGTGAGACCTAGGCCGGTGCCTCCGTGCTGGCGGGTGCTCGAATTATCAGCCTGGGTAAATGGCTCGAAGATTAATTGCTGCTTGTCCGGGGCCAGGCCGGGTCCGGTGTCGGCGACGACGAAATGTAAAGCGACGTATTCCCCGGCGCGTTCGTCCATACCGGCCGTCAGTGTGACACTGCCGCGCTCCGTGAACTTCACGGCATTGTCCAGCAGGTTGCTCAGGACTTTTGCGAGCCGCCCGCGATCATCGATTACGGTGCGGGGCAGAGAAATGGTGTTGGAGGCGAACGAAAGACCTTTCTCGTGAGCGCGAGCCGCGATGGGCTCAATCACTTCCTGGATGGCATCGAGTAGCGGGAACGGGCGGTTGTCCAGCGTGACCTCCTCATTTGCCATAGTGGAGAAGTCAAGGATGGAGTTGACGACCCCGAGCAGCGAATCGGCGGAAAGCTTGACGAGGTCGAGGTACTCCCGCTGCTCATCATCGAGTTCGGTAGAAAGGGTCACTTCGGTCATGCCGAGTATGCCGTTGATGGGTGTTCGAATTTCGTGGCTGATGTTCGCCAGGAACTCGCTCTTGGCGTTGCTGGCTTGTTCGGCAAGTACCTTCGCGACGCGGAGCTGATCTACGGTCCGGCGGCGGACGACGACTTCGGCCTCGAGGGCCTGGTTGGAACGAACGAGTTCGATGGTACGTTCGTGAACGCGGATTTCGAGCTCATCGCGTGAGCGGCGGAGTTGACGCTCACTCTCACGCAGGGCAGCTGTGCGCTCGTTCACGAGTTCGAGCAAGATTTGCTCACGCCTCTTTAATTGATTGACGCGCCAACTATAGGCGACTGCGCAGAGACCAATGGCCGCCATCCCCACCAGCAGGTAGAAGGGAAGTGTCTGATAGTAGTGCGGCTCCAGGGTGACGGCTACGCCGGCGCCGGCATCTTTCCAGTTGTCGCCCTTCCCGGCACGGACGCGGAACCGGTATTCGCCGTGCGGGATGTTGGTGTAATAGGCGCTGCGGCGTGTTCCGGCGTCGAGCCAATCCTTATCAAACCCTTCGAGCATGTAGCGGAATTGCACAGTCTCTGCTCCACTGAAGGTGGGCGCGGAGAATTCGAATTGGAGGTCTCCTCGGCCAGGCGGTACGGTCAGAGGCTGACGGGCGATATAGTCTTTGCCGTCGACCACGGCTCGCTCGATGATGGCGGGGAGGGCAGCGCCCTCGTTGAGGCGCACGGGGTCCGCGATACTGACGCCCAGCATGGTGGGAAACGCCATGCGGCCATCGAATAAGCGCCAGGCCGCCGGTTGAAATCCGCCGTTACACTCGTGGCTTTTCAGTCCATCGCCTGTGCCATAGACGGCCGGTGACACGGTACGCGCCGCTCCTTTGGCAACGAGTTCGATCTGTTGCTTGCTGACGGAAAAGATGCCACGGTTGCATGTGAGCCACAAATGGCCGACGCGGTCATCGAGGATGGCAAAGAGACTGTCGTCGAAGAGTCCGTTATCGGTGGTGATGTTCGAGAAGACACCATTGCGCAGATGGCTTAAGCCGCCACCGTTGCTCCCAAACCAGACACTGCCATCGGGATCCGCGTAAACGGCGCGTACCACATCGTTCGACAGACCGTTCCGGGTGGTGAAGGTCGCGATATGCCCGTTGTGCAGACTACTGACACCGCCGCCGGTGGCGACCCAAAGCGTGCCATCTTTTGCTTCATCGATTGCGCTGACGAAGTCGTTCGGGAGGCCATCGTGAGTGGTGTAGGTGCGGAATTGATCGCCGTCGTAGCGCGTGAGACCACCGCGCGACCCCATCCAGAGAGTGCCCAGATGATCAACGAAGAGGCAAACGACGAAGTCGTTCGCCAATCCATTTGCAGTGGTGAATGTGGTGAGCCGTCCGTTTGCCAGGCGCGATAACCCTTTGCGAGTCGATGCCCAGATCGCTCCGGAACGATCCTGAGCGACCGAGAAGACGAGGTTGTCGGGCAAGCCATTGGCCTGCGAGTAGGACGTGACGCGGCCATCGCGATAGCTGATGAGGCCGCGGTCGGATCCGAGCCAGACGCCACCCTCGCGATCCTGAAATACGGCCAAGATGGCATCCGCGGGCAGTCCGTCCGTCCTAGACAAAGTGGTGAATGGACCTTGATGAAACGAATGAAGGCCGCTGCCGGTGGTTCCTGCCCACAAATTTCCGGCCGCATCGTCGAGGAGGGACCAAACGGCGACGCCGGAGAGAGTGCCGGGCTCGACATTCGTGAATCGGCCTTCAGCGTAACGTGTCAAACCGGCCGCGGAGGTACCGATCCAGACGCTACCTGCACGATCCTGCAACAAAGAGTAGATAGAATCGGCGGCCAATCCGTTGGCTTTGGTAAATAGTTCGAGCGTGGGCCCGGTCCAGCGGTACAAGCCGTCCTCGGTGCCGATCCATTTTGCGCCGGACCGGTCTACGAGCAGGGCGCGGACGTAGCGGTTTTGGAGCTGAGCGTTAATCGAAGGGACGCTGAACCTTCCCGCGTTGAAGGCATTTAAGCCGTTGTGAGTGCCGATCCACAGGACGCCATCGGATGTTTCCGAGATCGAGAAGACGGCGTTGTCCGCTAAGCCATCGGCTTTCGAGTAGACCCGGAAGCGGGCTTTGCCGGGACGGTCTTTTTCCAGTCGAACTAGTCCGCCTCCGTCAGTGCCGATCCATAACGTTCCCCCGTGGTCCAAGTAGAGGCAAAGGATGGAGTTATTCGGGAGGCCGCTGCGCGTGGTGTAGGCGGTGAACTTGCCGTTCGCGAAACGGGCGAGGCCGCCACCGTTCGTGCCTACCCACAGATCGTGGTCTCCGCTGGGTAGCAAAGCGGTGACAACTTTGCTGGGCAGGCCGCTGCTGCGGGCATTGAATGTGGTGAAGCGTACGCCATCGAACCGAACCAAGCCTTCCTCGGTGCCGATCCAGAGATAACCATCGCGGGTCTGCGCCATGGCGAGCACGGAGTTTTGGGGCAGTCCCTGGGCGCTTTGCCACGACTGATGAATAAACGAGGAGAGAGGGCGAGTGGGGGCGAGGCTGGCCAGCGCCGGGAGAACGGCGGCGGCAAAGAAAAGAGTTACGCCCAGTTTAAGCCTAACCAAGCTAGTAATTAATTGCCAGCAAAACGGAGCATGGGTCGCGTGGTAGGGACCAGTGATTGCTCGACAACATCGAGGGCCGCGACCGGCCCTTTGCTGGCTACGTTTGCGAGACACACTTGTGGCGCAGCCGGATACACCTATCCCGTTCATGCCGCCTTCCACTTTCGTAGCCTCAACAGAACTAATCGGCCAATGCGGGGGAAAAGTTTAAGTTCCACCAAAGATCGGGCATCTTTAGCGCTTCCACGACGGGTCGGACGGGGGGCATAGTACGATCCAATCAGGCCATGGCATACGCAGGACGCGTGGAATACGCGCATCAACGGAAGATTCGGGAACGAAACAAAGTTTATTATCGGTTTGCGCATTGTCCTATCTGGATTTTTGTCTTCTTTGTGGCGCCGGGCCCCTGGACATTTGAGCTGTTCGCGCACGGATTTTCGGAAGCTCATGCGTTGTGGCTGGGAGCCGTCCTGCTGGGAATTGCGGTGTTCGGGGTTGCGGGGCAACTTCCGGGAGTGGAACCGAAGCCATATATCCTGCGGTTCAATGAGGATAAGCCGAATCCCTGGTACCGGCGTATTTGTTATACGTTTGCATGGAACGCGCTGCTGAATTTTGCGGCGCTGAACCTTACCGGCCTGTTAGTTGCTGTCGTGAGCAAACGCTGGATCTTGAAAACGATTTACGCGCGCGGTTATTTTCCGATTTTGGGGTTGATGCTCCTTGCGGGTTGGGCCGGCGCTCTTCCTCGAGCGAAATCGTCCACGAGAGGAGAAGGGACGGAGCGGCGTTATTTCTATGGCGCCGTGTGGGCGGTGACGCTGGCGCAGACACTGCTGCTGGTGCTTTGGAAAGCTCTGCCGCGCACGTCGTGGGCCGACCGGGTGGAACTGGTTGCCTACCTTTCGACATTGATCGTGGCGGGATTGTGCGCGTCGGGCGGGTTGCTGCCACGGACGCGGCCGATTTTACCGGGCGAACTGATGGTGGCGGATTAGGAGACGCCAAGCGGGATGGCTGGAAAGCTGTCTGCGACGAATATTAATTTTTGCAAATGGCTCGACCCGATTACAGGGCGGGCCTGGGAGGCCCGCGCCGGCCGAGGACCCGCCCCACAAATTAGGCGGCTCTTTCGCGACTCAATTTAGCCGCCATTTCGACTAAGCAGCGGGTAAAAAGCTCCTTCGCTTCCTGAAACGGGACGGCGAAGCTGTTTTCGGAGGGAATATCGAGCTTCTGGCGGATCTGCGCATCGATTTCGAGGTGGTTGGCGCGGGCGTTTGCGAGACGAACCTTCGATTTCACTGAGTCTCTTTCTAATTCCGTGTCGTTTTGCGAGACGAACTTCCCTCTTTCTTTCTGTAGTCTTTTCAATTCGGTAAGGCATTTGTGGAAAGCGCGGTCGTTGGTGGTCTGGTAGCGCATATACAGAGACAGGCGCTGCAGGTTGTCCTCGGTAAGGGCGAAATCCTGCAATCTCTGGGCGCGGCGGGAGAGCCAGAGGTGCTCGGCCATTTTTTCCACGAGGACGAGTTCGGTGGCGGTGGCGGGTTGGTGTTCGTCGGTAAAGGCGGCTACGACTGAGCCGAACTCTTCTTGAGACTCGTTCCCAACAATGCGAAACGAACCCGTCAGGCCATGCTGCAGGTTGTTTAACGATGATTTTGCTTTGCCTTCGGCTGTACGTGGTCCACCGCGGGAATTGGGAGTTGACTCGGATTCGGCGATTGGCGCCGGCTGCGGCGCGGGTTGCACCTTTGTCTGCGCTTCGGCTTGACGTGGGGGGTGTGCGTTGTCCCAGCGCATGACTTCTTCCATGTATTGGAACAGTTCTTCTTTCGATAACGATTGCAGGTCGACCATACCGCGTTTAGTTTCAAATGGGAACGTTCGCGCGCGAAAAAATTTCGCGGCTAACGCACTGAAACAAAGGCGGAAGATCAATTTTTAAAATCTGTGACCGGGGTTTTCGGGGCAGTTGTTTGCTAACCGCACCATACACATTCCGTATATGTTGCAATGACACATATGTCGAAGCAAGCTATTGACCGTGAGTTGAAGAAGGGTAGCGCGGAGCTGCTGATCCTCTCGCTGTTGGAGCATCGGGCGCGGCACGGGTATGAGATCAGCAAGCTGATCGACGACCGGTCCGGCGGAGTGCTGACGTTCAATGTCGCGTCATTTTATCCGCTGCTGTACCGATTGGAGCAGCGCGGGTTGATTGCCGGGGAAATGGGTGGAAAAGGCCGGGCAGCGACGGCGGCGGTATTACAAGCTGACCCCGGCAGGCAAGGCGATGCTGAAGACGCAGCGTTCGACGTGGGCGGATCTTGTGGATGCGATCCGGCGGATTACGGAGGCGGAACATGCGTGATCTGCAACAAGAGATACGCGCCGTCATTGCCGCGCTTCGTCTTGACGCCGCGCGGGAGGCGGAGATTGTGGAGGAACTGAGCCAGCATCTGCGCGATCGCGAGGAAGAGATGTTGGCCGATGGCATGCGCGCGGAGCAGGTGGAGGAAGCGCTCCAGCGCGAGCTGCACGACCGCAGATTGATTTCCGGATTAAAGGCGACCATTGCCAAAGAAGATCCGCTGCCGACGCCCGGACAGGAAGAAGGCGGATCGATGGCGGCCCGGATTGGGATGGATTTGCGTTATGCCGCTCGCGTGCTAGTGCAGAATCCGGGATTCGCTAGCTATTACCTTTCAATCACACATCTCCTGGGCTGCTGCCAGCCGCGTCAGCGGCTGGCGAGATGAATGAAAATGACCTTATCGCAAGCTCATATTCAGCAGCGCAGGAATCGCTTCTGCGTCTTCAAATACCGTTGATACGGTAACGTCCCGCCACTTTTCCGCCTCGGCTGCACGCGCAGCTTCCGCGCGCTGCACACGCTTCTCCGCATCCACTCCCAAAATCAGTCTCAGCGGAACGTCATCGCTGTTCGACAACCGCACGATCACATCCGCAATCTTGCTCGGGTCGCCTTCGGAACGCCCCTCCAGGCTTCGCAGGAGCGTAAGGATCGGACCCACCGTCGCCTCATACTCTGGCAGCAGATCCGGCGCATTCTGCCGGGCTCGCCGCGCCCAATTAGTACGGATGCCGCCCGGCTCCAGCGTGCAAACCTTCACCCCAAACGGCGCCACTTCCATCGCTAAAGCGTCGCTGAAACCGCCCACCGCCCACTTGGCCGCGTGATATGGCGTATTTCCTGCAATTGCCAGCCGTCCGCCAATCGACGAAACCTGAAAGACATGGCCGCTCTTCTGCTTGCGCATCACCGGCAGCGCCGCGCGCGTCGTATACACCACGCCGTAGAAACACGTGTCGACGACTGCCTGAAAATCCTCCGCGCTCATTTGCTCGAACGGGGAAAACTCGCCGTAACCGGCATTGTTCACCAATACATCCAACCGTCCGAAGCTATCCACCGCCGCCTGCACGGCTGCTTTCGCCGCGGCCGCGTCCCGCACTTCCAGCCGCACCGGCTTCACTCGCCCGCCGTACCGCTCCGCTAGCGGCGCAAGTTCCTCCGGTCGCCGCGCCCCCGCCACTACACTGTCGCCCGCGGCCAGCGCCGCTTCGGCAATGTTCCTTCCTAAACCGTTTCCGCTACCTGTAATCAACCAGACTTTTGCCATCCAGCAATGTCCTCCTATCTATCCGATTCATCAATGACTGACTGGTTGCTCATTTATTTGTTTATTCTAAAAAAAAACTAGCGCACGGCGCGCCAGAAGACTTGAAACGACCGCTCAATCAATTCTTCGCGCTGTTTAGGTTTCTTCGTGCTGAATTCGATCGTTGCTTCTTGCATCGCCGCCAAAATCGCCGTCGCGAATCCCTCAGGCAGCCCGCGTAGCGGCCCGCGCGTTGCCAGCTCACGCAAAGTCGCATCGATTGCTCCCCGCTCTCCGGCCATTTTCGCTCGCGTTTCTGGTGTAATCACGTCGGATACGTTCAATTGCACCGAAACCTTACGCTTCTCGGGAAACCGGGCAGCCCAGTCGAGAAAGCTCAACCAAATATGGCGGACGCGCTTCTCCAGGCTGCCTTTGTGCGGAAAACCCGCGTTCAGCGCGTCGTAAACTTCTCCCTTCAATTCGAGATAAAGCTCGTTCAGCAGCTCTTCCTTGGTCTCGAAATAGGTAAACAGCGTGCCCGCGGCAACCCCGGCGCGATTGGCGATCTTCGCCGTCGGCGCACCCAGTCCCTCCTTCGCAATCTCATACACCGCCGCCTCCAGAATCGCGCTGCGCTTCTCAGGACTCCTGACTCTCGCCATGCCTATGAATGAGCGTACATGGCCATGGCCCTTTTACTGAGCTGCGCACGCTGGTTCGTCACGAAATTGGTTATCGGCAACCATGGACTGAAGGCTCCGCCCGCACGCCACTATCTGCTGGTTCAAACTATCGTTGTCAACCGCATCGGGACTGACCATCTGCAGCTGCCGGCGAAGGTTTAGATATTTGTCGCTAAACGTGCGCATATTCGCCAACTCGCCCGTTAACAACGAATATCCACTCCCGTCGTCATTCGTGGACCTGGCGGCTGCAGTCAGCGCGAGCTTTTCTTCAGCCTTTCGCCGTAATCCGGCGATCTGATCTTCCGGCACCGGAGAGTTGTTTTGGATCATGTTTACGATCGTAATCCGCCACTCGCGCAACGTGCTCATCTGCTCAATTCCAGCCGCGAGGAACGCTTTGGAAAAGCCGTTCTTCACCGGAGGAGCTGTCGGCGCGGCCTGCCCACCCGGCAGCGTGAGAAGAGTCAGGTTTCCTTTAAACGAAACTGATCCTTGCGTTAGCCGCGCAACATCTTCCACCGCGACGTAGGACCGGCCGGCCATTACGACAATCTTCGCCGCGCCCGGTTGGCCCGCAACCGAAAATGTCTGCGCTTCAGGAGAAGACTGCGCAAACGCAGCAATGCATCCGGCCAGGACCAGACCAATCGCCGTCAAACCAGTTCGCTTCATCAGGTTTCCTTCCGATTCCATTTCGCTTCTCATTAGATCATTCAAAACGTTCTCCGGAAACTATCCTCACTCCTCGCGCAACGCCGCCATTGGGTCTACTGCTGCCGCGCGCCGTGCCGGCAGGAAGCTTGCCGTCAACGCCACCAAAATCATCCCGCCAATCGCCGCTGCTAACGTCAGCGGATCTCTCGGCTTTAACCCGTACAACAAGGACGCTGCGGCGCTCCCGCCTGCGACTGCCAGAGCAGTCCCAATCGCCAGCCCGATTCCCAGCAAAATCCCCACTTCCCGCAGCACCAGCGCCAGCACATCTCCGCGGTTCGCTCCCAGCGCCATGCGCAAACCAATCTCACTCCTGCGCCGGATCACTGAATAAGAAATCACGCCATACAGCCCGATCATTGCCAGCAGGACAGCAAGTCCGCCAAAGAAGCTCGAGAGCGTCGCCATCAACCGCTCCCGCAACAGCCCTTCGCGAATCTGAGTCTTCAGTACGCTAAAACTCAGCGTCATTCCCGGAGCAATTCGACTGGCTATCGATTTAATCGCGGCCATCACCGCCGCTGGTTCTTCATTTGAGCGGATTAAGAGCGTCGAATGCGGTTCCGGTCCGTTCGCTTGCGTAAACGAAACAAAGACCGTCGGCAGCGGATTCTCCCTCAAGCTGTAATACTTTGAATCCTTCACCACGCCAACCACCCGAAAGGTTTCATTCGGCTCTCCCGCCGCAGAAAAGATCTTTCCGATCGGATTACCGCTTCCCAAAAACCGCAGTGTGAACGTCTGGTTCACGATTGCCATCCGCGGCGCTTTCGGCATGTCGGAACTTCCAAAATCGCGGCCCGTTACCAGCGGCGTTTCCATCGTCCGGAAATAGCCGGGACTCACTCGATTAAACAAAACATCCTGCCTGCGCGGACCGTTCGGAATGTCCACGTTGTCGTCCCAGCCCGCGCGCCCCAGCGGCGTAATCAAGGCCTCCGCCGCCGCGCTCACACCTGGAATCGCCTGCGCGCGCGCCAACAAATTCCGCCTAAATTCCATCTGACTCTCTTCTGTCAGCTTCAACGACGAGTAGTCGAAATTCGCCACCAGCACATGGTCCGCTTCAAATCCCGCATTCACCGTCATCAGGTTCTGAAACGTTCGCATAAACAACAGCGCGCCCATCAGCAGCACCAGGGAAAGCGCCACTTGCGCCACCACCAGCGCGCGCCGCAACAAAACGCTCTCTCCCGCCGCCGAAAATCCGCGCCCGGTGGCCTTCAACACCACTCCCGGGTCCGTACTCGAAGCCCGCAGTGCCGGTGTCAGTCCAAACAGAAGGCATGCCAGACCTGACAATCCCGCCGCAAATCCCACCACCCGCCAATCCATCGTTAATTCCAAAACGACTTGATCCTGCTGCGTGCTTAGAAACGCAATCAGTGCCCGGCTCAAAATTTGCGCCAGTCCCATTCCGGCTGCTGCTCCCAACCCAGCCAGCAGCAGGCTCTCCGTTAACAACTGCCGGATCAATCTCCCACGCGACGCGCCCAGCGTCAATCGCAGCGCCATCTCCCGCTGCCGCGCACTCGCTCGCGCCAAAAGCAAGTTCGCCAAATTGGCGCACGCAATCAGCAGCACCAGCCCCGAAAGCGCCAACAACAGCCATAGCGACTCCTGGTATTGGCTGCGCAGAGTAGAAAACCCGTTGGCCGCCGGCACTGCTCCCAACCGGAAGCCCAGATAGTCTTGTCTCGCCTGGCTATCGAATTCCGCAGGCACCGTCGCCGCAAAAATTCCCGGCGAAATCGTTCTGAGTTGCGCCGAGGCCCGTTCCATCGTCCACCCGGGCTTCAATCTCCCAATCGTCGTAATCCACCACGCAGCCGGTTTGTCCCACAGCGAGCCATTGGTCGCAAACACCGCCTCCGTACACAACGGAATCGCCACATCGAACGCCTGCCCCACCTCCAGGCCGTAAAAATTTGCTGGCGTCACACCGACGACGTCAAACGAAAATCCGTCCAGCGTAACTTTCTTGTCCAGCCCGCCGCCGCTCGCGCCTCCAAATTCTCTTTGCCAAAATCCATAGCTCACCACAGCGCTCTGTGTCCCGCATCCGCGCTTGTCGTCCGCCGCCGAAATCAACCGTCCCACCCACGGCCGCACGCCCAGCACTGCAAAAAAATTTCCGCTCACCATCACCGCGTTCACCGGGCGTACTTCCCCGCCCCGCCCCAACCCGAGGCGTCTCGGATACCACGCCGCAATCTCGGAAAAACCTTGTTGCTGCTTGCGCATC
>Ga0207085_1085_pt3 | contig 12402 bp, 7 predicted proteins | sample Alteio_BWMinHeat_53_FD_153542 | JGI IMG/M metagenome (GOLD analysis project Ga0207085, IMG submission 153542) | Enriched cells from forest soil in Barre Woods Harvard Forest LTER site, Petersham, Massachusetts, United States -... | ecosystem: Environmental > Terrestrial > Soil > Temperate forest >...
GCTCTTTACGTTATTCAGTACCTGCGTTTCAGCTGGCGGAGTCCAGCCGCGGCTTGGCGGTCGGTAGCTTAAGCAACGATGGCTCGATCGATGTAGTCATTTCGAATCTGGATGCGACGCCGTGGATACTGAAAAATCCGGGAAGTGGTGGTAACTGGCTGCTGATGAGGCTGCGCGGAACCATTTCGAACCGTGATGCAATCGGCGCGCGTGTAACAGCGCGAACAGGCAAGCTGACACAGACGCGCGAGGTAAAGAGCGGCGGCAGTTATCAATCGCAAAACGATTTCCGCCTGCATTTTGGCTTGGGAACCGCGGCAACGGTAGACGAAATCAAGATACGCTGGCCCAGCGGGAAACGGCAGGTACTGAATAACGTAAAGAGCAATCAGATTTTGACCGTGGATGAGCCCGCAGAAAACAAAGCTACGGGCCGTTGAGCGAATCGGCGGCCTTCTTAACATCTTGCTGCGTGTTTTCCAGCCGGCTGCGGGTTAAACGCTGGTATTCCGCGAGTTCGCTTTGGGCACGGCTGCGATTTCCTTCCCTGGCATAAGCGCCCGACAAGAGATAGTGCACACGATCGTTTCCTGGCTCTGCGGCGACCACTTGCTCGAGTTGGGCGATGGCTTCGGGATAGCGGCCAATCGCTGTATAGGCACGGCCAAGATCCATGTGCGCATCAACTAATTGCGGGCGCGCGCGAAGGGCCTGCTCGAGCTGCGAAATAGCGTCACTGGTCTTTCCTTCTTCCAGGAAGATGCTTCCCAGGCGGTAGTGAGCCAGTCCGTGATAGGGGTTGCGGTCAAGCTCGGCCTGAAGCCAAGTTTCTGCTTTGTCGTACTGACTCATTTTGCGATAGACGTTTCCGATGGCATAGCGAATACCGGCAAGATCGGGGCGTTTGGCGAGCGCTGCCTGATATTCCTCGATCGCCTGTGCATACTCGGTTTTCTCTTCGCGCTGTTTGCCGAGAAGCTCGTGAACGCCGTAGAAATCGGGTGCGAGCTCGGTCATTTGCTTGAGCGCCAGCTCGGCTTGCCGTTTGTAGCTGCGCCCCAGGAGATGAAGAGCGTCGATGTTGTCCGGCTGGACGGCAAGCATTTTGCTGATCCTTTCCTCGGCACGTGCGAAATCGCCGGCTTCGAGGTAAGACCTGATCAAGAGCAGTTGTAACGCTGGATTGGCATTATGAGCGGCGGCTTTAGAGAGCGGACCTTCGGCCTCCTGAAACCGGCCTTCGCGAAAAAGGTCGATACCCTGCGCCAGGTCCGGATAGGCGGCGGCGCTCGGCGATCGATTTGCCAGGGCGATCAGTTCAGCCGCTTTGGGATCGGCTGGTTTGCGTTGGCGAAGACCTTGACGCACCGCGGTCGCGCGACGTGCGTCGCCAGCTGAGTCGAACAATTCGGCAAGATCAAGATCAGCACGCGCGTCATGAGCCGATATGACAAGATCCGGCGGCGCTTCCGGAAGTCCCTTCTCCGCAGACAGCCAGCTAGCGAAATCGGGTCTCAAAGCGACCGCATTTCGATATTGAAGACGAGCGAGATCCAAACGATTCTCTTCGGCAAAACGTTCACCCTGGAGCAGAGCGACCGCGGCAGAGAGAGGCTCGATGCGGCCAAGGCGCTCGAAAACTGCGGCGGCGGACTGATCATAGGCCTTGGTTAAGGAGTACAGAACATCGCAATCCTTCGGCCGGACAACAAGATCCAGGCGGAGTTCACGAACGGCATCGTCGTGTCTGTCGAGGGCTGAATACGTGGCGGCGAGCCAGAAGCGCGCTTCGGGTTCAGCCATGGCTCGATTTAATTCCATGCTTTTCTCAAGCGGAGCGATGGCGCGCTTGAACTCATTGCTTTTGTAGAAGTCCATGCCGAGGAAAAGGTACGAGCCGAAAAGCATCGGGTCTAGGCGGATCGCCCGCTCGAATTCGACGATGGCTTGAGGAAAGAGGTTTTGCAGATGATAGGTGATCGCGAGGCTCTGATGAATCAGTGCAAGTTTGGGATTAGTTTCAAGGATCTCCTGGTACTGCCGGCTCGCCTCGGCGTAGTTATGCGCCTGTTCGGCCTGCTGCGCGGCGGCGAGATGCCGCGCAGTCGCGGCGTCGGAATCAGGCGCCTGTGGCGTGCCGCAGAGGTCGCCCGGAAAAGAAAAGACTGTTAGCAAAAGAGCCGCACAGACCGCGAGCCGGTTCCGCAGACAAGATAAACTGATGCTATAGGATATCTCGTCTGGCCGGAACCGAAACCGCGTTTGGATCGTTTTCTGAACAGAGTTCACGGCGACAGTATAATATCGAATTCCAGTCGTGCAACGTCAATCACAGGATGACCGGCGGACGCTTGATTTGAGCCTGATCGGGCTGCCGGAAGTCCCCGTGTTCGGGCGCTACGAGTACTGCTCCGCGCGGCCGGGACTTGCGACTCACGTGCATCCTCATGCCGTCGAGATCTGCTACCTCGAGCGGGGATGCCAGACCTACCGTACTGCAGGCCGCGAATACCATCTGGTCGGTGGAGACGTTTTTGTGACGGCCCCGGGCGAGCCGCACGATACGGGCGGCCGCGTGGAGGAGCGTGGGATTCTCTACTGGATGAATTTGAAGATTCCCAAAGCAGGCGGATCGATCCTGATGCTTCCCGCAAGAGAGAGCGCGGCCCTTGTAAACCAACTTTCGACCCTGCCTCATCGCCATTTTCCCGGTAGACCCAGTCTTAAACAGATTTTCAATGAAGTATTCAGCTTGTGCGAACGGCCCGCTGAACTCTTAAGCAACGCGCGCAAAACGGGCGCGGCGTCAAGCGCGCCATGGGAAGAATCAGCGCGTTCCTCGGCCGACTCATGGCCCGCATCCGCGCCCTTGGCGCTTCCAGACAACTCGCGCACAACGGCCAGCGAACCGGCCTGTGCGCTCCTAAACGACTCGTACACAACGGCCAGCGAACCGGCCCGTGTGCTTCTGACCCGGATTGCGGTTGCGAATCAGCTGGTCCGCTTTATCCTCGAGACCATCAATTGCGCACACCGGCACGAAGGCATTCACAGGTCGCCGGTGATTTCAAGACTGGTAGAGCGAATCAAATCTAGCCCGGAGCAAAATTATTCGTTGGTCGACCTGGCGGACGAGGCTGAGTTGTCGCTTTCGCGGTTCAAAAGCAAGTTCAAGGCCCAAATCGGCATTGCGCCCCACGAATTTATTTTGCGCTGCAAGATGGAAGCCGCCAAGCAACTGCTCCTCGATCGCCACAAGAGTGTGACGGATACCGCGATGGAGTTGGGCTTCAGTTCCTCGCAGTACTTCGCGACCGTGTTTCGCAGATTCACCCAGCAAACGCCAGTGGAGTTCTGTACCCAACGATCAGCCGTGCCTTTACGTCGGGCAAGCCATTCCATCGAGAACTCTGTGCAGGCCATCGATGTTTGATTTCGTACTGTAGGACTGAATCAAAAGCTAACATCCGTCCGCGGAGGTATAAATGGACCAGGACGGGCCACTGTCCGCCGCCTCCGGATAATTATGATTTGGGCCACGCCACGTAGCGCTTCTTCAATACTCTTCGGTTTGACGCTCCTAGCCGGAAATCTCGCCGCAGCGGCAGATGTGCCGGCTGGCAGCGGGCCGCCGGTAAGTTTCCAACGCCAGGTCCGGCCCATCCTTTCCGATAACTGCTTCTTATGCCACGGACCGGACAAGGGTACGCGGATGGCGGACGTGCGGCTGGATATTAAGGAAGGCGCCTTCGCAACCCGGAAGGACGGCACGATTGTGGTGCCCGGCAAGCCCGACGAAAGTCTGTTGATTAAGCGAGTTTTTTCGGACAATCCGGCGTATCGGATGCCCCCGGCGATGGCACACAAGACGCTAACCCAGGAGCAGAAGGACATTCTCCGACGCTGGATTGAGCAAGGCGCTACGTGGAAGGACCAATGGGCGTTCGTTGCGCCCACCCGCTCCCCGTTGCCCGCGGTTAAAGATGCGAAGTGGGTACGCAATCCGATAGACCAGTTCATTTTGGCCAAGCTCGAGGCGAACGGATTGCAACCGGCAGCCGAGGCAGATAAACGCACGTTAATTCGCCGCGTAACGCTTGATCTTACCGGGTTGCCGCCGACTCCCGACGAGGTGGAGGGATTTGTTAAGGACGACTCGCCGAATGCCTACGACAAGGTTGTGGACCGGCTGCTTGCATCGCCTCAATATGGTGAGCAGGAGGCCCATTTCTGGCTTGATGCGGCACGCTATGCAGATACGCAGGGTCTGCATATCGATAACTACCGCGAAATGTGGCCATATCGCGATTGGGTGATCAAGGCATTCAATCGCAACATGCCGTTCGACAAATTTACGATCGACCAATTGGCGGGCGATCTTCTGCCGAATGCGACGCTGGACGACAAAATCGCGTCGGGCTTCCAGCGCTGCAACGTAACGACTAATGAAGGCGGCTCGATTCCGGCGGAAGTAGCCGCCATGTATGCGAAAGACCGCGCAGACACGACGGGGGCGGTGTGGCTTGGCCTGACAGTCGGTTGCGCTACGTGTCACGATCACAAGTTCGATCCGATCGCGCAGAAGGAGTATTATTCCTTCACTTCCTTCTTCCGAAATACCACGCAGTATGCGCTGGATGGCAACGTCCCGGATACTCCGCCCGTTGTAACGGTGCCTCCGGCTGCCGACCGGGCTCGATGGGATCAGCTCGAAACTGAGCGTCAGACACTGAAGGCGTCAATTGCCAAACCGCAAGACGATGCGAACGCCGACTTCGAGAGCTGGCTTCGTTCGCCGGCTCGCAAGCAACTCATATCAGCGCTCGCCAGCTCAGAAATACTAGAAGTGGAGACGGATCAAAGCGGGCGAGCGCCGCAACTAAAGCGTCGCGGACCGGCAATCGCACTGACCTTGCCCGCCGGAGTAACACTTGGCGATGGACCGGCGGGACTTGGCAAAGCGCTTCACTTTGAGAGGGACGCTGCGATCCAGCTTGCGAACACTTCGCAGATCAATTCCGAACAGCCATTTACGATAGCCAGCTGGATACAAGTCCCCAAGGCGAATACGAGCTACGCGATCGCGAGCCAGTGGGATTCTGTTAAACAGGGCAAGGAGACTGAACAATGGGGCTGGTCCGTCAGCATCAACGCCAACAACAGCGAACCATCGATGCCCTTCATTCAGCTGCGAGCGCGCGACGGGAAATACATCAGCGCGCAGCCCGCACCTGACTACGGGTTGAAACCGGGCACTTGGTACCACGTGGCCTTCACTTACGATGGCAGCCGGAGTAACAAGGGATTCCGCATATACATAAATGGCGCAGCAGTGCCTAGCTATGGAACCGGTGAAGATCTCGCGCCGCTCACAGTTGCTGTGCGGACAACCTCGCCGCTTTATTTAGGGAAACGCGAAAAGGAGACGCTCGATGGCGGGGCGCTGAGCGGATTTCGCGTTTTGACCCGGCGTTTGGATGAGCAGGATGCAAGGCTGCTCTATTTTGCCGATTCGCTGGAGAGTTCCGTAAAGAAGGACGTCCCAGACCTATCGGAAACGGACCGGCAGGCGTTGCTGACTTACTACACGGCAGAAGTCAATGGCAGTACGAAGGAATTGGCGGCTCAACTACATCAGGTTGATGCGGACCGGTATGACATCATACGCCGCAGCGCGGTTACGTTCGTTCAGGAAGAGCGCAAAGACGCGCAGCCAGTGGCCCACGTCCTGTTTCGCGGTCAATACGACCAAATGCGGGACGAGGTACATCCGAATGTGCCTGCCATTCTGCCTCCGATGTCGCAGTCGGTGCCCCGCAATCGGCTGGGCTTGGCGGAATGGTTAGTAGACGGATCGAATCCGCTGATGGCCCGCGTAACGGTGAACCGGTTCTGGGAGCAAGTTTTTGGTACGGGAATTGTGAAGACGGCGGAGGATTTCGGATCCCAGGGAGAGCCGCCCTCGCATCCGGAATTGCTTGATTGGCTGGCGGTGGACTTCCGCGAGTCCGGCTGGGACGTCAAGAGATTCAACCGCATGCTGGTGACATCGGCCACGTACCGTCAGTCGGCGGTGGCAACGGCCGAGAAAATCGAACATGATCTGGATAACCGGCTGCTGTCCCGCGGACCACGGTATCGCATGGATGCTGAGATGCTTCGCGACACGGCGCTCGCGGCGAGTGGCTTGCTGGTTTCCACGATTGGTGGTCCGAGCGTTAAGCCCTACCAGCCGCCGAACGTATGGGAAGCGGTAGCCATGGACAATAGCAACACCCGGTTCTACAAAGCCGACACGGGAGACAAACTTTACCGTCGCAGTTTGTATACGTTTTGGAAGCGAAGCGCGCCGCCGGCATCGATGGACATTTTTAATGCTCCTTCGAGAGAGGTTTGCACAGTCCGGCGGGAAAGGACCAACACCCCGCTGCAGGCGCTGGTAACGATGAATGATCCTCAGTTCGTAGAGGCGGCACGGGTGCTGGCGCAAAACGCAATAACAGCTTCGCCCGGCGATGCGGACGGCGAGGTGGAGTATATGGCAAGCCGGCTATTGGCGCGGGCGTTCGACGCGAAAGAACGAGAGATTGTTTTGAACTCTTATCGCGACTACCTCTCTTATTACGATTCGGTACCGGGCGATGCCGAGAAGCTGCTGAGTGTAGGTGAATCCAAGGCGCCGGCGAGCCTACCTGCAGCCAAAGTCGCCGCCATGACGATGGTGGCCAACGAGGTCATGAATCTCGACGAAGTACTTGTGAAGTGAAACTAAGGGATCGAAGTGGCAATGCAACCAGAAGATGAAGCAGTATTAGCGGAAACACGGCGGCAGTTTTTTGGACGCGGAGCGCGCGGCATCGGATCAGTCGCGCTCTTCTCGCTTCTGGCCGGGGAAGCAAAGGCAGAAGAGGAGAAGAAAGCGCAGGGCGGCCTACCGGGAATTCCACATTTTGCGCCCAAGGCTAAGCGTGCCATTTACCTCCACATGCTGGGTGCTCCGCCGCAGATCGAAACATTCGATTACAAACCGGGAATGAAGGATTGGTTTAACAAAGACCTTCCTGAATCCATACGTAGTGGGCAACGATTGACGACGATGACTGCCGGGCAAACCCGATTTCCGATCGCTCCATCGATATTTAAGTTTGGCCAGTACGGCAAGAGCGGCGCGTGGGTATCGGAGCTATTGCCGAACACAGCGAAGATGGTGGACGACATTTCCATAGTCCGCTCCATGCATACGGACGCGATTAACCACGAGCCGGCGATTACTTACTTGCAGACTGGTTTTATGATTGCGGGCAAGCCGTGCATCGGTTCGTGGCTGGCATACGGATTGGGCAGCATGAATCAGTCGCTGCCTACGTTCGTCGTATTGAATGCGACTCATTCCAATCCGAAGGCAAACGTGCAGGCGATTTCGGCTCGCCTCTGGAGTTCCGGTTTCCTTTCGGGAAAGTACTCAGGCGTCGCGCTGCGCTCGGGCGGGGATCCTGTTTTGTATATCAACAATCCCGCGGGTGTCCCGGTAAAGATGCGGCGGAGGATGCTGGACGCACTGGACGAACTAAACCAGCTGCAGAGTGAAAAGATCGCCGATCCGGAGACGCGCGTTCGTATTGACCAGTATGAAATGGCGTTCCGTATGCAAGCATCCGTGCCGGAGTTGACCGACATCTCCAAAGAACCTGCGAGCACTTTCGAGCTTTACGGAGAAGACGCTCGAAAGGGCGGTACGTTTGCGAATTGCTGCCTGATGGCACGACGCATGATGGAGCGCGGTGTACGTTTCGTTCAGGTGTATCATCGCGGCTGGGACGTGCATTCGATTTTGCCGGAAGTGCTACCAAGTCAATGCAAAGATGTTGACCGCGCCTCCTACGCACTCGTGCAGGATTTGAAGCAGCGGGGACTACTCGACGACACTCTGGTCATCTGGGGCGGCGAATTCGGACGAACGATCTACTCACAAGGCAAGCTCACGGATACCGATTATGGCCGCGATCATCATCCGCGCTGTTTTTCGATCTGGATGGCGGGCGGCGGTATCAAGGGCGGAGTGGTGCACGGCGAGACAGACGAGTTCTCCTATAACGTGGTTAAGGATCCAGTCCACGTGCGCGACTTCCAGGCAACGGTCCTCAATCGTTTTGGCATCGACGACCGGCGATTCACGTTCAAGTTCCAGGGTCTGGATCAGAAGCTGACCGGGACCGAGAAGAGAGCTGTGGTTGTTGAGGATATATTGGTCTAGCTTTGCCGGGTGACTATTCGTCACCTTGGATGCCATTACACTGTTTGCCTTCTCCGTGTTACCGAACTTGCAGAGGACAGAGCTCCACTCGCGCTAAGTGCGTCCAGTACCCGCAGGTCGACACCCGGACAGGTTCGTCCGCGAGACGTGAGCCTGTTTTCCGTGTGCTCGTCGTTCCGCAGACCTGTGAAAACCAGCACGAACAAGCACAACACGCGGTGACGACGCTTGAACCGCTGACCAGAGCGGTTATCTGAAACGAATTTGTTCGAAAAGTCATAAATTCGGCCTCAAATCCAGCCTAAGTTTTTGCCGCGCGTTTGCGCCCTCCGCTTGGTGTTGTCACGATCACAAAGAACCGCGCACAACGCCCGCAATCGGCTGTGCGCTCGAGAGATCCGCCTCTCGTCGAAGAAGACAAACGCGTCAAAACGATATCATCGTCTTCGCGAGGGAATTAGAGAGTATGGAAATAACGCGCCGCGCCTTCACCGCAGGGGCCGTCGCCGCCTCATTGACGTCAACCGGAAACGCCACACCGCTCGAACCGCTATCGCCCGGAATCAAGATTTCCATGCAAGTGGATGAAACCGTGAGCAACGATGATCTGACCTGGATCAAGCAGATGGGCGTGGGGTATCTGAATGTCCAAACTGGAAACGGACACGCGACGCTCGAAAACTTCATCGCGATCAAAAAGCGGGTAGAAGCTGCCGGCCTGAAGGTCTGGAATATTCCCAACAACGAAAATCGCAATATCGAGGAGGTTACCCTAGGCCTGCCGGGCCGCGACCAGAAAATCGAATGGCTGAAGCAATATATCCGCGACACCGGCCAAGCCGGCATCGGCTACATCACCTACGCGCACATGGCGAACGGCATCTGGTCGAGCAAACCGGAAGCGACGCGTGGCGGCGGCGAGTCGCGCGCTTTTCATCTGGCAACCGCCAAAGGCTACTGGAACGGAAAAATTTATGAGGGGCCGCTTACCCACGGACGGAAGTATTCGACGGAGGAACTGTGGGAGAACTACACCTACTTCATCAGGCAAATCGCGCCGGTCGCCGAGCAGTCGGGTGTACGTATCGGAATTCATCCCGACGATCCGCCTGTACCGGAACTAGGCGGTATTCCTCGCCACATCTTCGGCACCTTCGATGGCTACGTCCGCGCGCTCGAAATCGCCAATTCGCCGAACATCGGTGTTTGCCTCTGCTGCGGCACATGGGCGGAAGGCGGTAAGAACACCGGGAAGAATGTGTATGAAGCGGCCCGAGCGTTCGCGCAAATGGGCAAGCTTTGGAAAGTTCATTTCCGAAATGTGACCTCTCCCATTCCGGACTTCGTCGAAACCTACATCGACAACGGCTACACCGATATGCCGAAGCTGATGAAGACTCTCGTCGACGTCGACTTCCGCGGTAACCTCATCGCCGACCATGTCCCCGCGATGTCAGGCGGCCGCCCAGCTGCTTGGTCATACAGCATGGGCTACATCCGTGCCCTTTATCAGGCCGCGTTGGAAGAGAAATACGGCTAAGCGACGACAATGGTAAGACGCTGGCCCAGTTATTTTCCGTCGCAAAATAGGTTTGCTCTGACCGCTCCTTTTAGTCGCGGCTCGGTAAACTGCCGAAAACATTTAAAGGCTCAGTTTAAGCCGCGCACGCAGTAAGCGGTTATTCGGAGTCTCACTCCAGCCCCAACACAACATACTCGCCCGGAATCGGATCCGTCGACGCCGGATGGCCCGGCACCGCATGCGTGTATGTCGTCGCCTGCGCTGCTGCACAAACGGCAACGTACTCGTGTCCGTCCAATTCGTAAACGGCCGGCATTCCTTCGAGGCCAGCCTTTAGTTCCGTTTCCCAGAGCAGCTTCCCATCCCGCGTATCGAGAGCGCGTAATTTGCGATCTCGCGTTCCGGCGAAGATCAGGCCGCCCGCCGTGACGACCGGTGCGACTTTCGGGAAGTGACTTCCTGTATTGTGAATACCTTTTGCGGCTAGGTCGGGCACTTCCCCGAGCGGAACCTGCCACTCGATCGTTCCCTGGTTTAGATCATAAGCCGTTAGAGTCGTCCATGGCGGAGCGATCGCCGCCAGTCCGCTACTCGTAAAGAGGAACCCGAAAGAACTCTTATATTGCAGCCCGCTTGCCGCGTCTTCTGACGCGCCCACTGAGCCTTTGCTCAACTGCAGCTTCAGCATCGCCGGCAAATCCTTCGAGATCACAAACAGCCTGCCCTTATGCGGATCTACGGCCGCGCCGCCAAAATTGGCCCCGCCATTGTTTCCTGGCATTTCAATTGTGTCGCCCGTATCCGGGGGAGTAAACAGTCCTTCGTTGCGCGCGTGCCGTATGCGTTCCAGAAGTTGCTCTCGCTCGCTCGGATCGGAGATGTAAGGGCTCACGTCCGCTTCCGTGAACACTTGCCTCGCAAACGGCGGTGGCTTCAACGGGAAGGGCTGCGTAGGCCACGTTTCCTCCCCTGCCATGTGCGTCTTCGGAACCTTGCGTTCCTCTATCGGCCACAGCGGTTTGCCGGTTTCGCGCTCGAAGACCCAGACAAATCCTTCCTTATTCACCTGCGCGACAACATCTGTCTTCACGCCATCGTGCGTCACCGTCAGCAGCTTAGGCGCGGTGGAATTGTCGTAATCCCACACATCGTGGTGGACCATTTGAAAGTGCCAAAGACGTCGCCCAGTCCGCGCCTCGAGCGCTAACAGACTATCGCCAAAAAGATTCGCTCCTTTCCGATTGGCGCCATAAAAGTTGTACTTCGGGCTCGCTGTCGGAACAAAAACAATTCCGCGGCTTTCGTCGAGCGTCAACTCGCTCCAGGCGTTCGCGCCGCCGGCCGTCTTCCACGCCTCCGGGGGCCACGTCTCGTAGCCATACTCTCCCGGATGAGGAATCGTGTGAAAACTCCACACCAGCTTCCCGCTCTGGACATCGTACGCGCGGACATCGCCCGGTCCGGAGTTATATTCTTCGTTCGTTGCAGATCCAAGAATCAGCAGATTGCCAAAAATCTTTCCCGGCATCGAGGATTGCACCAAATGCAACCGCTCCGGATCGCGTCCGAGCCCGTCTCGCAGGTCGACTCGCCCGTCCTGCCCAAAATCGATAATCCGTTTACCGGTTCGCGCATCAATCGCCTGCAGAAAGTTGTTGTAGGAAAAAAGCAGGCGTCTGTCGGCTGCGTCCGCGCTCTCCCAGTAGTTGATGCCGTGATACGTCATCAATGTGGTCTTCGGATCGGTTTCATGCACCCACAGTTCTTTTCCCGTTCTCGCATCGAGCGCCACGATCGAGTTCTTCTTTGCGAGCACGTACATCACGCCGTGAACCACGATCGGGTTGAACAGGTATTTGCCTGGATCTCCGGTTGCATAGCGCCAAAGGACATGCAGCTTTCGGACGTTATCCCGATTGACCTGGGTCAAATCGGAATATTGCGACGAGTCCGCACTTCCTCCGTATTCGGCCCACGAATTCCGCGGCGCGCCTGGCGCGCTTCCGCCCAGCAGCAGTGAGGTAACGGCGAAGGAAATAAATTTGCTGTATAACAATTTCCGAGCATATCGTGTCATCTTTGAAGCGCACTCGACGCGCCGGCGTTTTGATATCACTCGCTATACTAAGGGCGCGATTCATCCTATGCGGCTCGTACCCAGCATCAGTGTTGTCGTGCCCTGCTTCAACGAAGAAGCCGTTATTGCCGAGTGCCACACTCGCCTAAGCGGTGCGCTGCGGACTCTCAATACTCGCTACGAAATCGTCTACGTCGACGATGGATCGAAAGACTCCACGTTGCCGAAACTGCAGTCGATTTACGAATCGGACGCGAACGTCGCCGTTGTCGAACTCTCGCGAAATTTTGGTCATCAGACTGCCGTAACCGCCGGTCTCGATGTTGCCCGCGGCGAAGTCGTCGTTATCTTCGACGCCGACCTGCAGGACCCGCCGGAACTCATCGCCGACATGATTGAAATCTGGCGTCAGGGCTACGAAGTTGTTTATGGTGTGCGTGAATCGCGCGAAGGCGAATCGGGCTTCAAGGTATGGACGGCTAAAACCTTTTATCGCCTCATCAACAAAATGTCCGATGTGGAAATTCCGGTAGACGCCGGTGACTTCCG
>Ga0207085_1100_pt1 | contig 12345 bp, 10 predicted proteins | sample Alteio_BWMinHeat_53_FD_153542 | JGI IMG/M metagenome (GOLD analysis project Ga0207085, IMG submission 153542) | Enriched cells from forest soil in Barre Woods Harvard Forest LTER site, Petersham, Massachusetts, United States -... | ecosystem: Environmental > Terrestrial > Soil > Temperate forest >...
GTTCGGCCCGGCCAGCCGCTCATGCGTGGTCCAGGCGGTCCCGGATCGCCAGCTGGCCCGGGCGGCCTGCAACGCCGTCCCGGCATGCGGCCCATGCATCCGACAACGCCGCTGCGTCCGGAACAGGCAACACCGATTCCGACCGAGCAGCAGCGACGCCATCAGGCCAAACCGGTTGCGCGGGGAGGGGTTCGTAAACGCGAGGACCTCGAAGAAGGAAATCTTCGCGAACGCGGCCCCAAACGCCACGCTATCATCGAACGTCCTCCCATCGACCGCGAAATCACGGTCGCTGAAGGCGTCACCATCAAAGAACTTTCTGAAAAATTAGGCGTTAAAGCAAACCTGGTAATCAAAAAGCTGGTGGAAACGAAGAAGGTCTTCGCAACCATCAACCAGACCTTGGACGTAAAGCTCGCGGAAGAACTTGCGCGTGAGTTCGGCGCGTCCACCAATCAGGTTAGTTACGAAGAAGAAAGCACGCAGGATCTGGAACTCGCCGAAGAGCCACAAGAACTGGTTCGCCGGGCTCCGGTTGTCACCATCATGGGTCACGTCGACCATGGCAAGACATCCCTTCTCGACGCCATCCGGGAAACCAACGTCGCCAGTCGCGAAGCCGGCGGCATTACCCAGCACATCGGCGCTTACTACATTGAAAAGAACAATCGTAAGATTGTCTTTATCGACACACCGGGCCACCAGGCGTTCACTCGCATGCGCGCCCGCGGCGCCAAAGTTACCGATGTTGTCATCCTCGTTGTCTCCGCGGACGACGGCGTGATGCCGCAGACCCTCGAAGCCATCGATCACGCGCGCGCAGCCAAGGTGCCCATTATCGTGGCTATTAACAAGATCGACAAGCCCGGCGCGCAACCCGATCGCGTCAAGCAGCAACTGTCCGACCGTGGTTTGCTGGCGGAAGACTGGGGCGGGGACGTGGTCATGGTTCCGGTCTCTGCAAAGACCGGCCAGAACCTCGACCTTCTGCTCGAGATGATTTTGTTGGTTGCCGATATTTTGGATTTGAAGGCCAGCCCGACGCGCCCCGCACTCGGCACCGTCCTCGAAGCGAAGCTTGATCGCGGCCGCGGCCCGGTGGCCACCATGCTGGTGCGCAACGGAACGCTCCGCAACGGAGACTTCCTCATCTGCGGTGCACTCTTTAGCAAAGTTCGCGCGCTGTTTGACGATCGTGGAAACTCGGTCAAAGAAGCCGAGCCCTCCATGCCAGTCGAGGTGATTGGCCTCGATAGTCTGCCCGAGGTGGGCGACAGTTTCCAGGTCGTTTCCGACACATCAAAAGCGAAGCAGATCGTCATCTACCGCGAGCTGAAAGCTCGTGAAGCGCAAATGGCCCGTGGCGCTCGCGTCGCCACTCTCGATTCGCTGGCCCGTCAGTTCAAAGAAGGCGATCTCAAGGATCTGAATCTCATCGTCAAAGCCGACGTCGGCGGAACCGCGGAAGTGCTGTCCGATACCCTGCAACAGCTTTCGAACGAAAAGGTTCGTGTCCGCGTACTTCGCACGGGCGTCGGCGCAATCACCGAAGACGACGTGCTTCTGGCTTCTGCATCGGAAGCGATGATCATCGGCTTCAACGTCAAACCGGAGCGCAACGCGCAATCCACCGCCGAACAGCAGAAGGTGGAAATCCGGCAGCACAATATCATCTACGAACTGATCGACGACGTTCAGCGAGCTATGACCGGCATGCTCGAGCCCGTCTTTAAAGAAGTTGTTCTGGGCCATGCCGAAGTTCGCGAGACCTTCAAGATCAGCAAGGTCGGCACCATCGCTGGCTGCTATGTTTCGGACGGCGTCATTCGGCGCGACAGTCAGTTGCGCGTCGTGCGCGATGGCGAACTCGTCCATACCGGCAAGATCGAATCGCTGAAGCGCTTCAAGAACGACGTGAGTGAAGTCAAGAACGGCTTGGAGTGCGGTATCTCGCTTGCCAACTTCAACAACATTCAAGCCGGCGATACTCTCGAAGCGTTTGCTATGGAACGTATGGCCGTCGAAGTACCGGTGGCGAGGTAAGTCCTCGCCGGCAAAACGGCGGGTATAGGACCCGCATCGCTATGCCCGCCATTGGTGTTTTGACGCTCGAAATTCACGTCGAAGAGTCTCATTCCCTCAAAGACAAGCGTCACGTCGTCAAGAGTCTGAAAGACCGCTTGCGCGATCGTTTCAATGTCGCTATCGCCGAAATTGACGGTTTGGATTCCTGGCAATCATCCGTCGTCGCCGCCGTCACAGTTTCGAATGATCGTGTCCATGCCGAACAGGTTCTCCAGGCCGTCGAAGCGCACGCCGCTAACCTTTTGGGTGGATCCCTGACGGCAAGCTCCGTCGAGTGGCTCTGATATTCAGCTTGCACAGATCAGTTTTGACAGATGTGCCGCTACTCCAAGTCTTATTTAATTGAACGCTCCGCTCGTGAGTTGCAAAGCCGATTACACTCCACCAGATTGAAGGCGCGCTCGAAAGCCTTTTTGGGGTGGATACCCAGTTGGTGGCCGACGGGACTTACTTTGTCGTCCAGTCTCGGAACCTGATTGTCGCGGGCGGTGGTTGGAGCAAACGCCGAATGCTCTACGGCGCCGCATTGGAACGTTACTTCTCAGTGTTTGCGAGGATTGCAGCTCGTGCCGCCGGTTTCCACCGCTTCGAAATCGGTGCCACCTTGACCGGCGTCCCGCTGTATGCGGCGCCTGGCTATGCAGCCGCAGAGCAGCTAATGTGCGCGATTTCGAAGCCAGGCTTTATAGCTAAATTATCCGAATAACATAATTTTGCTAAAACTTCGTATATATGAACCCTGTCCGCAACCCTACGCACCTGGTCCGGACATCGCGGACGAACTGGGACGAAGTGTCAGCTCGTTAGCCGACGCGCGCGGGCCTAATCGGGAAAGGAATGATTGGAGCCCGACACACGGCGACACTGCGTTCACGGTGCCACTATTCGACGAGTTTATGAAGCGCATTATGCCAGGAGACGATTGGAGGACAATCGACAATCGGCAGCTGACCGGGGACCTCTCGCTGCTTGAAACTTCAGATCCACTCACCCTGGCGTTCAGCCTCGCCGTGTTACTCGGCCGTGGTTCCTGCCCGGACAGCAGGCGATCAATCCACCTGACGCCATGCGTCACGAGCAGACCCGTACGGACGCTGTGCCCCGCGAATAGCCGGATTAGTTTCTGGGAGCCGGTTCTTTTTGCGCTAAACGCACGCGCGCACTATCTAGCTTCTTCTGAACCTTGGCAACTTCTTCCGGTTCCAACTCCGCCGGCGAGCTTGCATTCCAGGCATTGAGGGAAGCTTGCCATTGGGCAATTGCATCCTTCAGCTTGCCTTCTTTCATGTACACGTCGCCCAAATGATCGTGAATCGTGGCGTCGGTCCCCATCATTTCGAGCGAGCGCCGTAGCTGCTGCTCGGCATCCTGCAATCGGTTCTGGCGGAAATATACCCAGCCAAGACTGTCCAGATACGCATAGTTGTTTGGCTCAAGCTTTACCGCGCGATTGATCAAATCCTGTGCCTCTTGCAGACGAACGCCCTGATCGGCGAGCATGTACCCGAGGTAATTCAGAGCGGAAGCGTTATTCGGATCGATCTCAAGCGCTGCCCGAAATTGCTTTTCCGCCAAAGCATAGTTCTTTTGCCGCTCAAACATTGAACCGCGCCGGAAGTCGATGGTTGCGCGATCCTCGTCGGTAGTGGACAGCTTCTCCGCAGCCTCGATAGCCTTAGCCATTTCGGTGTAGTTCTTGGCTTTGCTGTACACGTCGGAGATCGAGAGATAGACTTCCAGATCTCCGCGGCTGTTCTTCCCAGTGAGCAGTTTCTTCAAACTCGCTGCCGCTTCATCCGTCTTCCCGACATCGGCGAGTACTTCCGCGCGCACTTCGGTCAGCATGCGATCGTTCGGGAACTTAGCGAGCGCAGCATCGGCTTCGCTTTGCGCCTTGGCAAAGTCTCTCTGTGCGCGATAGGTCTCGATGATCTGCCCTTCTTCACGATTGGCGTTGTCGGCATTCAAAGTCGCCGCTTCACGAAACGTTGCCACCGCGCGATCAAACTGCTGATCGGTTCTGTACAAAGAGCCTAGACTGTCCAAGAGCTCTGCCCGCGCCTGCGCGCTGGTAGCTCCGGCGCGGCGTCCGGTCGCGTCGATTACGCCCTTCAGTACCGCGATTGCGTCGCCTACTTTGCCTCGCGCATCGAGCAGCCGCACTTCTTCCAACTGCACGTCGAGATTATCCGCGCTCAGCCCTTTGGCCTTCTCGATCATCCGCTGGGCTTGATCGTAGTCCTTCTCTTCCCGATAAATCTGCGCCATCCCGAGATACGGCAGGACCTCCTGCGGATTGTCTTCGGCAAGCTCCTGGAACGTCTTGATGGCATCGTCGTACCGCCCGGCATTGGTTTGGTTCTGGGCAAGCGCCGCCTTCAATTCAACGCGGCTTGGGTCTAGTGCAAGCGCTTTTGCATACGCATCGGCTGCCGGGCCGAACTGCCTCATCTGCTCATAACTGTTTGCCAACGCCACCAGCGCGCGCGGACTCGGGTTCTTGGTCGTTAACTTTTCGAGCAAAGCCGCCGCGGCTTTCGGGTCGTTGCGCTCCGAATAAACCGCTGCCAATCCGGTAGCCGCATCTTCGTTGTCGGGATCGTTGGCAAGTACGGTTTTGAACGACTCTTCAGCGCCAACGGAATCGCCGACCAAGCGATCCAGCCGTCCCAGCATCACCAGACTATCTGCGTCTTTGGGATCTTTGGCCGCAATCAACTTATACTGCTCGATCGCCTTGTGCGCCATTCCCTCATCGATGTGGTTCGCCTGCGCGTCGCCGATTTCCTGGGTATAGATGTGAGCCAGAACTCTTCGGGCATTCAGATCGTCTGGATTTTGCTTTAGCGCATTCTGCGCTTCATCCACCGCCTCACGGATGCGGCCGGACATGCGATACAACTCGGCAATGTCCTCAACCAGGAAGCCGGCATTCGCCGGATCTTCTTTCATCGCCTGCCGATAGCTGTCAATCGCCTTGTTAACGTAGTCGCTGCGGTTGCCGTAAGCCCCCGCAAGTTCCTCATATAAATGGCCAATGGCGAAGTGATAGTAAGCGGAGGCCTTCTGCGGGTTGTCATGCTCGGCTGCCACCGTCGGCGTGGTGCCGCTCGTCGCCCCGCTGGGCGTTTGGCTGCTCGCGGCGCCCAGGACGGATGCCGTGGCGAGAGCTCCGGCAAGAAATCGGGCGTTGATAAGGCTAAAGTGAGGGAAAGGCATTCGGCGGCGTTAACCTACGGCTTACTAACCCCGAATGGCTCGGGTAGCTTCAAGTATAGCTCTGAAATGTCGGATGCCGCTGCTTTCGCGGAGGTTTCCGACAACTGCCCGGACGCAATTTGCGGTCTCATGCCGGCCTTTGAACATCACCCATTGGTGGCAGTTGTCGGCCCAACCGGCTCCGGAAAAAGCGAGCTTTCGCTCGCGATTGCCCGGGCATTCTGCGGAGAGATCGTTAACTACGATTCCGTTCAGATGTACCGCGGGTTCGACGTCGGTTCCGCAAAATTACCTTTATCGGACCGCCGTGCCATTCCCCACCACCTGATTGATGTAGTTGATCCCGGCGCGGACATGACTGCGGGACAGTATGCCCGTGAGGCAAACAAAATTCTGGCCGATGTGGCCGTTCGCGAGAAATTGCCGGTGCTTGCCGGGGGAACCGGTTTTTATCTGCGTGCGTTGCTGGATGGCCTGTCCCCCGCGCCTATGCGAGATGCCGGGCTGCGTCAACGCCTTATACGTGTAGTTCAGAGGCGTCCTGGAGCGCTTTTCCGATTCTTGCGTCGCTTCGATCCTTCCGCCGCCGCCCGTATTCATGCGAACGATCGTCAAAAGCTGATTCGCGCGGTCGAGATCTCCCTGCTCGCCCGCGAACCCCCCTCCCACGTGCAGGCCAGGAAACGAACACCGCTTACCGGCTACGCTGCGCTCAAAATTGGCCTCTTACCGGAGCGTTCGCAATTACATGACCGGCTGAATCTACGGACGGAATGGATGTTTGGGCACGGACTGTTAGAGGAAACCCGAGCGCTTCTCGACGCCGGCGTACCCCCAACTGCCAAGCCGATGATGTCTCTCGGCTACAAGCAGGCAATCGCTGTTCTTTCGGGAACGCTAGCGCTCGCTGACGCCGTGTCCGAATGCCAGACCCGCACGCGCCAATACGCAAAGCGGCAAATTACCTGGTTTCGAGCCGAACGCGACGTTCAATGGTTTGCCGGCTTTGGATCGGAATCGCGCTTACAAACGGAAGTGCTAGACGCAGTTCGGGCTTGGCTTAGGTCGTTCAAGCAATTCGCGATTGTGCGGTAGGTCGCATGTCTTCCTTCGGTAATCTCCGTTTTGTGTTCGGAAATGACCAATGACATGACACAATCAGTCGATGGATTCAATGAGTCGCAGGCGTGCCCACGTTTTTCTCCCCAATGACCTGCTGGCAGAGGTCGACGCATTGGTCGGCCCGCGCGGTCGCAGCGCTTTCTCACTGAAGTCGTTCGCGAGGAAGTGAATCGCCGTCGCTTGCTCCAATTCCTCGGCAGCCAGGAACCGTTGCTGAAAGACGAAGACTACCCGGAATTCCAAGACGGAGCGGAGGCATGGGTGCGCCGCATGCGGGACGAAGGCACGCAACTGGAGCAGGAGAAACTCGGCGATTGGCTCGACCTGGCTCGCGATGACCGTCCATGACTACTTACCTTGTCGACACCAACATTCTGATCATTGCGCTGAACGGCAAGCGGGGGAATCGCGAATTGTTGCGCGGCCTGGTGGCGCAAGGGAATCGCCTGGCAGTTTGTACTGTGGTGGTGACCGAGCTGTTCTCGGGGATCAAACCAGCCGATTGTCGCAAGTGGAGGCTTTCGTCTCGATCCTGCATTGGTACCCGTCGAGTCCCGACATTGCACGCCGGGTCGGCCGTCTGCGTTACGAGTACGCGCGCCAAGGTGTAACGCTCGGACTACCCGATTTGCTGATGGCCGCCACCGCGCTGTTCCATGGCTTGACGCTAATCACCGCTAATCGAAAACACTTTCCGATGCCGGAATTGGCCGTACATCCTTTAAGCGGCGACTAGTCAGCGCCAATGGCGCGCGCGTCAACGTTCATAGATTCAACAATCGCCTCAATCGTTCTTCAACGGAGCGAAGCGTCGTCTCAGAGACGTGGCCCCAGCGTTCGCGAAGCCGCTCGGCTGTGATGGTGCGGATTTGGTCGCAGAGAATCGCGCTCGAAGCTCGTAAGCCGCCTTCTCCACTCTCGATAGACACATGGAACGCAATTGGACGTCGGGTTCGTGTGATCGGCAGAACCACTACCAATCCTGAAGGGCCACGGTGAAAAGCGTTGACGGAGACAATAAGTAACGGTCTGGGGCCACCCTGTTCATGTCCCTGAATGGGGTCGAGATCGCCAAACCACACTTCACCGCGATTCAATTCGATCATCGACGCTCCAAGTCTCTTGCGCAACTTCAGGATCGAACGGACTCGGTACGGCGTCCCACTCAGCAAACTCTTGTCGGTACTCTGCCCAGGCCTTCGGATCATCGCGCAATTTCTGATACGCCGCATTCGCTTCTTTCCAGAAACGACGTGTTCGCTCACGCTCGACAAGCCGATGGACCATTTCACCTAGCGTCAAACCTGCTTGCTTAGCCAATTCCGCGAGGCCTTCGTGGTCCTTGCGATCAATGCTAATTGTTGTGTTATGTCGCATGATAATTATTATAACTAATGTTATTGACTTCACATTAACTCGTCGTTATCACACATCCATCGCCCCGCCCACGCTCCATCAAACAATCGGATTCAGACGCGGAGTCTGGAACGAGGAAGAAGCCATGAATGCCTCCCAGGCTTCGGCGAGCCGCTGGACACCAAGTCGAATGCGATCCTCATCCAGCAAATAAGGAATTCGTAGATATTCAACAAAAGAATCGTCCGCCGCGAACAGGGGACCCGGAGTCAAAGCGACCCCATGACGGGCAGCCGCCTGGGCGAATTGCCGCGAATCATATCCCGGCAGATGCACCCACAGAAACAGTCCGCCCTTGGGCAATTCGAACCGCCAACTCGGCAAGGCTTCACGCAACAGTTGCGCCAGCAGATCGCGCTTTGCCGCAAGTTGCTCACGTCGTATGGTCTTCGCCTCATCCATCGCCTGAAGCAGCTGCGCTCCAATCGCCTGCGTCACCAGTGCTGAACCCAAATCTGCCGCCGTCTTTACGCGCGCGATTTTTGTCACCACCCCCACGGGCGCGCGCAGCCAGCCAACGCGCAAGCCTGCCCAGAACAATTTACTCAACGATCCCAACGTGATCACGTTTGACGCCGCACCATACCGCGCAATAAAGGGTGGCTGGGATGCCTCCTCAATCGCCAGTTCGCTAAGCGAATGATCTTCGACGATAGGAACTCCGAATTCTTCGCCAAGCTGTGCCACTTCCCGGCGCGCGCGATCCGGCATGGTAGCGCCGGTCGGATTCTGATATGTCGGCGTTAGATACAGCAGGCGAGATCCGGTGGCCGGCAGCCGATCTCGCAGTTCGCTCGCATTGATATGGTCCAATCCGACCGCGACAGGCGCCAGCCGCGCACCCGCAAATCGGAACACGTCCAATGCGCCGAAATACGTTGGGCTCTCCACCAGCACCGAATCGCCGCGCTGCAGATAGGTCGCCGTCACCAGCGAAATGGCCTGTTGGGCGCCTCCCGTCACAAGAATCTGGTCCGCCGCCGTCGGAAGATCCCGCCGTGTATAGTAAGCGGCGATCGCCTGCCGCAGCGCCGGAAATCCCAGCGGCATGTAGTGCCGCTCCATCAACAGCTCCGTCTGTATGGAAGGATCCAGTGTGTAAAGCGCACGCGGCAGATCGGACAGCGGCTTGGGCGTCCCAACCGCAAAGTCGATTACCTCGCTGTCGTCAATCTGCAGCAGGTTTAAAGTCGAACTGTTGGAAAGTACCGCGTCGTACGTTCGTTGCCGCGCCTGCGCCGCCGGCTTCGCGCAAACCCAGGTTCCGCTTCCAGCACGGCTTTCTAACCAACCGTCGCTTTTCAGCGCATTGTAAGCCGCTAACACAGTCGTTCGGCTTAAGGCCAGCGATTGGGCAAGGCTGCGTTCGGCGGGCAACCGAGTACCGGGCAGCAGAAGCCCGTGCTGGATCGCGGTCTGGACCGCATTGCCCAGGCGGCTATGCAAGGGGCCCCTCAGCTCCGTCCAATTTCCTAACTGACTCACAAACCGATCAAGATCCAAGCAGTCCAATTTTACACAAAGTGGATCTTTTTTCCAATGCCATTTAGCACTAATCTAGGCCTACTATGGCCTCGATTGCCTCAATTGGTATCTTTCGGATCTGTCAAGCTCTCTGCCTTTTTGTACTGGCTGCGGACGCCCAAGATACGGCACGCCACCTATTGTTGTGGACCTGGACCGGCCAGCCGCTCGATCCTGCGCTCGTATCCGCAGTCCGGATGGAAATCGTCCGCCTATCGATACCCGGCTTTGCCAGTCTCGATTTCAAAGACGGTCGAATTGTCCTCGGCGCCACGAACGATTTCCTGGTGTCCGTTCAGATCGCCGGTAGCTGTAATACGAATAACGATCCGTTGTTCGACAGACCCTCGCCCCTGGGATACGTCAACGCCGTGGAGGGAAAAATCGAGCCTACAATCTTTGTCGACTGCGGTGCGATCCTGCACGCGATTCGCCCGTACATTCTTGAGCAGCCCCTAAAACTTCGCTACGAATTGCTTGCGCGCGCCATTGTGCGTGTTATCCGGCACGAACTTCGCCATATCCTGGAACAGACTGCTGATCACCTCCCAACAGGCATCTACAGAGCCTGTTTGCAACCGCGAGATTTAGTCGCTCAATAGCGCACAAGCCGCCGTACGCGGCACCAAACAAAAGAGGGACTCGGCGGACTTGGCCGTGGGAGGCGAGTCTGTTGTGCGCGAGTTCCGCAGAAGAACGAGTCAATCCACCGAGTTAAATGCACAAATGATCACCACGGACACCGAACAATCCGTCGCTGGCCGGCCCGTTGCCAATCGGGGCAACGTCGTCCTGAACGCTGCAAGGAGAGCCGCCGCCTACCTAGAAGCCATCGACGAACGACCAGTCGCACCCGCGCCGGAGGCCGTAGCGGCGCTGAATCGCTTTGCCGATCTGCTGCCCGAACTCGGCGAGACGCCCGACGCTGTGCTGGCGCTTCTTGACGAAGTCGGCTCGCCGGCCACCGTTGCCACTACCGGTGGTCGCTATTTCGGATTTGTTATCGGAGGCAGCGTCCCCGCGGCGCTGGCCGCAAACATTCTCGCTGCCGCCTGGGATCAGAACGCGGCGCTGCGTGTTATGTCACCCGTCGCGGCCGCGCTCGAAGACGTCGCGCTCGCCTGGTCTCGTGAGTTGCTTGGTCTCCCGCCGGCCTGTGCCGGCTCATTGGTCACCTGCGCCACCATGGCCAACTTCACCTGCGTCCTGGCAGCCCGCGGCGCGCTACTCGCGAAGCTAGGTTGGAACGTCGAAGCAAAAGGGCTTTTCGGCGCCCCGCCGTTTCGCGTGCTGGTGGGGGAGGAATGTCATATTTCGGTCCGCAAAGGGCTCAGCATGGCTGGGCTTGGGCGCGATCGCGTGGAAGTCATCCCAGCCGATGCCCAAGGCCGCATGCGCGTCGACGCGTTTCCAAAACTGGATTCCCCCGCACTGATTTGTATCCAAGCAGGCAACGTCAATACCGGCAACTTCGATCCGGCACGCGAAATCTGCGCGATGGCCCAGGAAACGCAAAGCTGGGTACACGTGGACGGCGCCTTTGGACTTTGGGCAAATTGCTCCCCGGCGCGGCGGCATCTGCTCGAAAGTTTTTGTGACGCCGACTCTTGGGCAACCGACGCGCACAAATGGCTGAATGTGCCGTACGATTGTGGGCTCGCTTTTGTCCGCGATGCCGAAGCCCTTTATCGCGCCATGAATATGCACGCCTCTTACCTGCAGCCCGACGTTCTCCGGGACCCCATGCAATGGACGCCCGAAATGTCGCGCCGCGCGCGCGGAGTGGAACTGTGGGCCACCCTGAAATCGCTGGGGCGCGCGGGTGTCGGTGATCTGATAGAACGTACCTGTACGCACGCTCAACGATTTGCAGCCCGTCTCAGCGCTGCCGGTTTTGAGATCTTGAACGACGTGGTCAGCAACCAGGTTCTCGTGTCGTTCGGCGCAGATGAGACGACGCAGGCGGTCATTGCTGCCGTTCAGCGCGATGGCACTTGCTGGTGCGGTCCTTCGTTCTGGCATGGGAAAGCGGCAATGCGGATCAGCGTATCCTCATGGGTAACGAATGAAGACGATGTCACTCGTAGTCTCGACGCCATCATTCGCATCGCAAAGGAGATTCGGCCGTGAGTAGCGTGACCCAAAATGACAGCCCCGGAATCACCCGCCCTCAAGAAAACGAGATCGCGTCCTACGCCAAGATCTACGTCGATTGCGTCCCGCCGGGCGACGTGGTTCAAACACTGACCGATCAGATCGGAAAGACAAGAGCGCTTATCCAATCGATGGGCGACCGTGGCGGGGACTTGTCATACGCACCCGCAAAATGGACCGTCAAGCAATCCATCGGGCACCTGATTGATTGCGAGCGCATCTTCAGCTACCGCGCGCTGCGGATTGCGCGAGGCGACTCAACTCCCCTCCCCGGCTTCGAGCAGAACGACTACGTGCCCACCGCCGAGTCGGAGAAACGGACTCTCTCCGATCTTCTGCAGGAATTGACGGTCGTACGTCAATCCACCTTGGCATTGGTGCGCGGCTTGCCGGCCGAAGCATGGTCGCGGCGTGGCAGCGTCAGCAACTTCAGCGTCACGGTTCGCGGCATCGTGTTTACCGCGGCGGGTCACGAATTGCATCATTACCGGATCTTCCAGGAGCGCTACTTGCCCGCCATCCAAACCGCCTGACTGGACGCTTCCACTCCGGGTCTCCCCACCCTGTTAGCCTGTAGTCGTGCGGTGGTGTGTCCTCTCTGTTTTCTTTTTGACTGTATTCCACGGAATGGCTGCGCATCCCAACACTGTCGTAGTCATTGAATTCCAAAATAAGTCGCAATACTCGGATCTGAATTGGGTGGGTGAAAGCATCGCCGATCGCCTGATGACTGAGTTCGCCGCCAACTCTCAAATCGTTCCGACTCGAGTCGAACGCCAGGAAGCCGAGCGCCGTCTTTCTTTACGGCCCGGCGCCGACTACACC
>Ga0207085_1101_pt1 | contig 12260 bp, 12 predicted proteins | sample Alteio_BWMinHeat_53_FD_153542 | JGI IMG/M metagenome (GOLD analysis project Ga0207085, IMG submission 153542) | Enriched cells from forest soil in Barre Woods Harvard Forest LTER site, Petersham, Massachusetts, United States -... | ecosystem: Environmental > Terrestrial > Soil > Temperate forest >...
TACTACAATCAATCTATTAAAAATGATGCGGAGGATCTTCCTCTTTTAATTAAAGCTAAATTCGAAGACATTCTAGATAAAATGGTGGAAGAGGCCCTGATCTAGGCCTTCCATTTACAAAACCTATGGGGAAAGGTCTGTTTGAAATACGCACCAAGGCTCGCGGGGGAATCGCGCGAGGCCTGTTTTCCACAATTTCTAATAATACGGTTGTGATACTCAATGTGTTTATTAAAAAAACACAAGCAACACCTAAAAAAGAATTAGAATTGGCCATAAAACATATGAAAGAGGTTAAAAAACATGACATATAAACCTGTATCTCACGATTACAAATCACGCAATAAAATATTGGCTAACCCTGAAGCGCGCGCTATCTATGAGGCTACTAAATTACAAATTGACCTTTCTTTGAAATTAAAAAAGGCTAGAATGAAACAAAATATGACCCAAGCAGATGTTGCAGAAATCATGCATACTAAAAAACCCGCAATATCGCGTTTGGAGGCTAGCGGCGAAGATACCCAGAACTTTCCTTCTCTGTTAACTCTAATTAAATTCGCATCAGCTGTAGGATATGAATTAAAAGTTGGATTAACTCCTATAAAACATCTTAAGAAAGGAAAGTTAGAAAGCATTAGAGCAAAATAATTACAGAAAGAGGTCTGAATTTTTTATTGAGGAATTTTTTCGCATAACATGTTCCATAAAAATCTAGCAGGTCAAGATTCACTTAAATAAAGTAATGTTGCTTTAATTGGTCTAGTTAATGCAAAATTCCAAAATTGTAATATGGTATACGCCAACCTTAGGTAACCTCATGAAAGAAGCGCTCAATCTTCACGATGCAGTAATATTTGAATGTAATTCTTATCCTTACTTTGACTCTAAAATCACATTTAGGTTATCGGAAGAAATATTAGGAACAGAAGGAAGAAATCTTAATGTCATTATCGATTTTTTAAAAAGCAACCCACAAATTACTAAATTAGAATGCCAATTAAATAATTTTCATTATAATGAAAATCTTATTAAAGACCTCGCAGGTAAAAACACTACAATTAAAGAAGTAGATTTTGGGTGTACCCCACTGACAATTGAAAATATACTTACTTTTATTAAATACAATAAAATTATAACCCGACTAAGGTTTGCTGCAAATTTTAAGATTAAGGATGAAGGTGTTCGAAAATTCGCCCAGCTCAACACCACGATTACTAATGTTGAGTTCTTTAACTGTGGCATTACCAACGTCGGTTTAAAGATGTTTGCGCAATTTAATACTGTAACAACCAGATTAAATATGTCTCTCAATAAAATTAATAATATAGGTATTAAGGAATTCGCAGAGATTAATACAATAGTCACTGATCTTTCTTTACACCAGTGCGCTATTAGTTCTGTAGGGCTTACTGATTTTGCACTTTACAATAGATCGATAAAAATCGCCTCATTTAGTTTTAACGAGATCGATGAAGAAGGCGTTACAAATTTCTCTAAGTTTAACAAAGTAGCAACTGAAGTTTGTTTCATGGGCAACACTATTAAAGCTGGTGGTATGAAAAATTTTGTTGAAAATAATTTAATCGTAACTAACATTAATTTTTCTCATTGTCACATAGATGATACCGATTTAAAAGAATTTGCTCTGCACAATACTATTATTAAAACAGTTTATTTCTCTAATAATTATTTCACCTCGGAAGGAATAGCAGACTTTTCACGACATAACCAAATAGCGACAACTGTTTGTTTTAGTAGCAATAGAATTGGTGATGCGGGTGCTAAAGGTCTTTCTGAATATAACCATGTAGCATCGACAGTTTTTTTAAATGGATGTGGCATAACCGATAAAGGATTAATAGAAATTCTCACCCATAATGAGGTCATTACGACCCTTTACCTTGGTGGCAATCATATTAGTGTAGAGGGAATTAAAGCTTTGAAGCTAAATAGGTGTATTACTAAACTCGATTTAAGTAGAAATTCTATCGATGAATGTGGGGCTAAGGAATTTACATTAAATAATCAACTCATCACAACCGTAAAATTTTCCGTAGCTGACATTAAAGAATCAGGTATAAGAGAATTTATTGAACATAATAAAATTGTTACGCATTTCATTTTCTCTCCTGATTCAAATATTAGATTTAAATTAAGTGCCAATGTAATCAAATTGTTGGCTGCTAGTCAGGTAGAATCCATTACCTTGAGCGATATTTCATATGAAGATGCTCAAATAATGGCTGAAGCCAATCCTCTCCACCGAGCTAACTTTAGAATTCAAGCTGGCCAGCAAGCTTCTGCTCCAGCGCTTAAAAGGCTAGCGCTATTTGCAGTTAAGCGGCTGCCCAATTTGACAGCTGAACAAATGGGTGAAGATTTGTATGGAGAATACTGCTCAAAATTAAAAGCCTGATTTTTCTATGCTGCACGAACCTATCTTTGTTTTTTAACATATCGTCCAATTTTATCTTTTCAAAATGTTTCCTGACTTCTGCCAATCAATGGCATTGCTGCATTGATAAAATAATATACTATATTATTCAATAAATTATAATGACAAAATATCGATAAATAGAACTAACTAAACTGTTTGTTCTTTTGTTTATAAGGTTTAATTAGTTTACTTCACATATGTAATTGATTAATATGCAATAAATGCATTAATCTGTGACGGTTACAGGGCTTTGTGCGACGTTTACAGGGTAAGATGTGACGCATACAGGGTAGTGGTGTGACATCTACAGGTAAAAACTTGTTTCATGTGTGACGCCTACAGGGAAAATGTGACGCGTACACGGAAATGGTAGGAACATTAACAAACTAGCTAAAAATGAGTAAACGAATATGGAGTATAAGAAGTTACTACTTGACCTTTTGTCGTATTTAAGCGACAATTAGATATGAGAAAAATTGGAACAAAGAATTTACTTAATTATTTAACCCCTTTGGGAAAAGTTCCATTTTTGGAATGGTTGAATAGTTTAAAAGATCCTAGTATTCGCCTTAGAATCAGACACCGTTTAGATAGGCTAGTATTAGGTAACTTTGGTGACCACAAAGCCGTTGGTGATGGAGTATCGGAGTTAAAACTAGCATTTGGGTCTGGCTACCGCATTTATCTCGCAGAACAAGATCGCGATATAATTATATTACTTTGTGGTGGAGACAAGAAGAGTCAAAGTAAAGATATAAAAACAGCTAAAATGTATTGGAAAGAATTAAAGGAGCGGAGCGATGAGTAAAGCCAAGATATTAAAAAACACTACAAGCTATCATGATGAATTCATTGAATCGCTTAAAAATCCTAAAGAAGCAGATTTGTATTTGCGTATTGCTATGGAAGAATATCATGAAGACGGTGATGCAGATGCGCTCCTTATTGCATTACGTAACATAGCTGAAGCTAAAGGTGGTATGAGTCAGTTAGCTAAAGTAACTCATTTGAATCGTCAAAATCTTTATAATGTACTTTCTAAAAATGGCAATCCTACTCTTGATACATTTGATTTAATTTTGAAAGGTTTAGGCTACAGATTATCAATTCAACCCGATGTGAGGAAAAAAATCAGGAAGACCTTTCACGCGAGTCATTGATTCTATTGATCTCAATAGGGATAATCACGGTGAGTCGCAATAAAGACCTGATGAAGATAGGACATTTAAAGAGCGAGGTAGGGCGATGCTGGATAGTCTTGCAGATGAAACAATATTAGAAGTATTTGGCGAAACTGCTTATCAAGATCAAGCAAGATTGGCGCAGACTAATAAAAAGTTCAATCAAATAGTGAATGATCACTCTTTGAGACTATTTAAACATAAAACTGAAGATAGATATCAAATAGGCAATGTTTGTCTATTTATTAAAGAAACCAAAAATGTAACAGAGCATGAAAACAATGATGTTTACAGATTTAAAGAGCAGTTCATAAAAACTTATCCTTACACACTATTTTATACCCAAAATAGATTAGAACCTATTTTTGTACAAATGATATCAAAGCAAAATAAGGATTCGCTTGTTAATGCAATAAAAGAGGGGGCTTCATCATTAATAAAAGAGTTAAGATCTAAGCGTATTTTCGCTGTCTCTAACCTTGCTTACTTGTTACAACAAGCGCTGAACTATAAAAACTTGCAAGAAGAGTTTAAAGCACATTGTCTGTAGCTGCATTTACTGACTAACACTTTTAATGCTAATAGAGTAATAGTTCCTTAAATTCTTCAAAGGGTAATTGCAAATGTTGCTCCGAGTCTATCTTGTTGGATTTTATCATTACCAACTAGCTTTCGTCTGACGAAGTGTGACAGGAGAAGCGTCAGGCGAGCTAACTGTTTAATTCTTTAAAGTTGGCATAACGAATGAAAAAATTTCTTGGGTTACCGACCTTGACCCATCACTATGAAAAAAATTATAAAGAGTGGAATTAACAGATTTAGACCCTTTAAGAAAAGTACATGAAGCTTCAATCTGAGTTAATACTACAGGTTTTATTTCTTCGTCAAGAAAAATTTTAAGTTCACTACTATTAGACCACTCACGTGTAAAGTTGCCACATAAATTCTCAATAGCATTAGACACATATGTGACCGGATCATTTTTATAAAGACCATTCAAATATAAATGATTAGCGACGGCTTGCAACACTATGTCTAAGCATATCTTTTTTTTTACAAAACTAACATCTTCTCTACCAGATCGCTTAGCAGCAATATAATTGATATAAGCGATACAGAGAGCAGTTTCTTGTTGACCGTTATTAGCATTACAATATTTCAGAAAAAGATTTGCTCCATTTGAAAGTAAATAGCTTACAATTTCGACGGATGTTTTTCTTGTAGCGAGCGTTAAAGGTGACCGTGTGAACCCATCCTGAACATTAATATCTGCACCATTGTTTATTAAATATTTAATGATATTGAGAATAAATAATTCACTCATCTCACTATCACTTGCTATACAAATAGCAGGATTTTTTTTATCGTTCATAATGACTTCTTGCTGAACTAAAAAATTGAGTGTTTTCTCCTTATAAAATCTTGAAGAAACGGCTAGTGGTGAACTATTAAAGCTAGACTCTCTCTCTACTAATTCGACGCCATGTTCAATTAGTGTGGTAAGGAGAGGAGGAATTTGCTGATCAGGAATTATCTCGATAATCCTATTAATAAGCGTATTACCGTAGTTACCCGTATCATCTCTATAATATTCACGAATGTTTGCATTAGCACCATCTTTTTAAATTCAGCAGCAAATGCTTAAGTACCTTTTTTTGCTGCAGCTAATGCATCCTCAAAAAAATTACTTTTCATTTCAAGCCTCTTATACTAATCATAAGTAAAATGATGCCAATTAATGCTTAACGTTTGATTAAAAGTTGGACATCTATCAATATAATTAAATGCAAAAAAAACACTCTTTATTCGTAAAATAGCCCTAAAATCGACATATTAAGCAAAATTAAAAAAAGTATTACATAGAATCTCTCGGGCTTAATGATTTTGAAATGTCCAAAGATTTAATATAGTCTTTAAGGGATTTTATTACATCCTCCTTTAAAAAAACGATTTGTCATCAATAATAAAATTGTTTCAAGCCAAGATCAAAAAGGAATGCGAAAAGGGTGTCCCAAACATGCTAGATAATCGAAATAAAGGTCCAGCGTTTGTCGCTTGTAAAATCATAATATCTTCTTAAGCACTATCGATAAATCCAATTATCTATATTATAAATTATAGGTCAAATTCCAAAATACTATATTCTAATAACGTAATATAACGTTCAACGATAATATAAATGAATTAGAATTCTTACTATGATGGGGAAGGCAATTTTATTTAAATAGGAAATTTTTTCTTAACTGAACCAGCTTAGCGCTACCGCTTAAAACGGTCCTAATATACTATGACATCTTTTACATTCTCTAAAATTGGATAAATAATGTCACAGAGCCGCGTCAAGAATCTCATGAAGATGGCTTTTGAGGCCTTACTAAAGCGTAGTGTGGTTACTCATGTAGCGCTTAATACTTCAAGCATATATGACAAACTTTCAACCACTCAAACAGACAATACTTCTCCTTTAGACGATAAATTATTATTTGATCAGCTTTTTTCTTATATTAAGAAAAATACTTTTATCCCTAACTTTCTTTCGTCCATCGCTCAGGATGAAGATAAACTTTCCAAAGTGGCAGAATTATATGCTGCTATTAAAATTGGAAATGCAGAAGCAGAGGTCTTTAAAGATCCTCATTGCTACCTGTACCTACTCTACTTAATTCAAGAAGAAAAAATTTCTTTTTGGCAAGGGATGACTGTCTACACCTATATAATGGCATTAATGCAATTTACTAATCAGCAGTCGTTGAATGAGACAAGTCCACAAATCCTAGCAGAAAAAATGAAAAATAATTTATACGTAGAATCTCTCGCCAAGAACGGTAAATTGACTGTATTAGGGGAAGAATACATCAATGGTACGATTCTCAAGTTGAATGATATTAGTGTCAATATTACATATACAGAATTGGCGAATTATATTTTAAAATTACCTTCGACTGAATTATGGTTGTTGAAAGCTCAGTGCGTTGAGCATATAAGTTACTTTGGTGGCGACGAAAATCGGCGCTACAATAAAATCATGACTGCTTTAATCTTAAATATTCCTTTTATCCATTTCACTAGTAGTCAAATACTAGTGAAATCACCGCCAATCATAACTTACTGGGCACCTTCTCTCACTTTAGTAAACTTTCTTCTAGAAAAAATTTCCCCATCTTCTATTAAGATACTTCCTATCTTTGGTGCAATTGGGACAGATAAGTTGACTGAATTACATGCAAAAGGTAAACATATTGCAGCTCTGTATGCGCCGGATGTTAAATCAAACTTAGTCAACATTCATGGAACTCACCCTGGACCGTTTACTGTCTTTTGGCACGATATAGGACACGCGCTCTGGGGGAGTATGCTACAATCGTCGGAACGAAAACTTATATTTGATGGATATATACCTCAGCTAAAAGCCATTCAACAAGTAGCAAATAAAAGTAAAGATACTGCTAGCTATTTGACTATTAGTAATGAAATTCATCGTCTTAATGATTTCGATCTTACCCCCATTAAATCGTTTTCAACAAAAGCCGACCGCTTTAGTGATTATGTTATTATTCGCTCACATTTTGAATCCACCTCGAATTTATTTTCATGGCAGGATAGGCAAGATTTTTCATATGATCCAGCAATTGGAGATAAGCCAAATGATAAGATTGTTTTTCTAATGTTTCAACATTCTTATAGTCAACCAAATCCAGAAGAAAGTTTAAAAATGTGGAGAGTATTGCTACTAGATATTTATAAATCAAGAAGGAACTCCCAAATTTTTACCGCCCTCGAGACACTCGCGGTTAATGCAGTAACACCCAAACGTTTGAACAGCAATGTAGCTAATGAAGACGTAAGATCTTTATATCTAGACATATGGCTAGAATTATTGAACTCAGATTTGACTAGTGAGCAAATATGGGAAAAGATTCGATCCCCCGAGTTTAAATCAGGGTGGGGCTGGTCTGTATCCACGTGCTTGCAACAGAGCCTAATTCCTCTCATTGTTAAATGTAATCTCACCTTTTTTCATCCTTATCTACCCCTAACTAAAGAAAAGCGTTTGGAATTTAAGGAACTTATCCAAAATTTAGAGCAAATTCAAAATAACCGAATTGAAAAATCCTATGATGGTACTGAATCAAGACTAAGAATGTAGATCATTACAAATTGATGAAAGTTCACATTACAGCTTTAAAGTTATTCCACTATTTATTAATTGAAAGGTTGAAGAAGTGTAGAGTAAAGTCACGATCTTTACTTAGTAAGACTGTGGAAGTGTTTGCACAATTTTTTTTTGTTTCAGGCAGTGAATATTCTTAACTTGCGTCTTGTTCAAGACATGATGGTGTAGCTTTGTGTAATAATTAACAGGCTATCAGATGTGTAGGGATGGAGCGGAATCGGCTTACTGAACTTATACTTTTTTCCACTGATTGATAATGGGTATTACTGGCAAAATTTGGAATCCAATCTATCGACGATTGTTACTTTTTAGATTTTCTTTAATTAGATCAGCAGGAGCTAAAAGAGGTGTCAATGCCGATCTCAATTCATCTATATATTTTCGATGTTTTTTAGCTTCTTCGGGCACCAGAGGTAGAATCTCAACTTCACCTTTTGAATTTTTCACAAGAGGACGTTGTGTGGCGGGACATCGAGAGTTATCTAGCGTATACAATAACCATTTCTCTATGCTTTTTCTATCAAATACGCTATAAGCCTGATTATTGTTCTCCCCTTCGACCTTGAGGACAACAGGATCGAGTATTATAGTATATAAAATGGGATCAATATATTTAAGCCGAGAGTTGTCATCAGGGTCGGTTAAACCTTTTTCAGTTAATTCAAATTTATTTTTTGCTGATAAATTATCAAATGTCGTTAACAACTCATCGAGTGAATTATATTCCTTCTTCAACGCAACAATAGAATCGTGATGAGAATATCTATGAGACCATATACCAAATCGGTGACTCAAGGTTTGAATACGTTCGTTTATGTGTTTATGAGGCTGCTTTAAAGTTAGTAATACGAAGAAAGAAAGAAATAGATAAATCTCATCTAAGTCTTGTTGTGTTTGGATGCCATTTTTCAATTTGCAATCAATCACCATTAATACGAATAAATAAGCCGCTAACAGAAATGTTAGACTGGAATTCGTCATTGAATAAGGAGCATAAAGACCACGTTGCGGCATTGATGATATCTTCCTGATTAATTACGCGTCACTCGAAGCTGAATACGCGATTTTATTTTTGAGCAAAAATAGTTTTCACTCTACTAAAATCAACCGGATGATTGATCGCATAAGCCGGATAACCCTGTTGGTCAGAGTAGGTGCACATCCACGTAGTAGAGCTATTTATTGGCCCTGCTTGAAAAACAAGTGATTGCAATGCCGCATTACTCCGCGCAAATGCTTCTGCATTACTTGCAGCTTTAATATCCATAAAAATGAATGTCCAATCTTCATGGGTGTCATATTTTTGATTATAAGTACCAGCTGCCCATGAATCACCTATTGGAATGGCAATCTGTAGCCCCACCTGCTTAATAGCGCTAACTGATGGACAACGTTCAGGGGCGTTACCAGCATGAATATTTGTGATAGCTAATAAAAGCGTGATGGATGAGGTCTGCTTGATTAATCTAATTGTCATTAATTCTTCCAAGTGGTTGGGAATAAAAATTCAATGGATGGAAAATTTTTGATCATTAATGTGAGTTTATCGAGAATTATTGCTGTGTTATAGCACTCTTGATGCAGATTATAGGCAATAAGAATGATTAATACAATCATCAAATGAGCCATAGCTACGCATTCCGATTTGCTATTTTCGCAAATTGAGAAATGTTGTCTACACGAAAACGATTGGCAAGAAATAGGGTCAAAATGTCGATTGACTCACCAAACCCCTGGTGATATTTTATACACTCTTTCAGTAACAACATTAAGTTTGGTGATGAATATTGAGAGGAAGGCAGGATGAAAAAAGATTTAAAATTGTCAAAAATGGAATGGAAAGTTAAGAAAGAGTTAAAAAGAAGTAAACAACGCCTTACAAATCTTGTGCGTGTAAAAGAAATGCATCGTGTTAGGTTAAATGATAAGACTATTTATTTAAAGGAAGACGAATACTTAAATAAAGTGATGGTTGGTTGTTCAGGATGGTTTTATTGGGATTGGCGTGCTCGATTTTATCCATCAAGTATGGGTACTAATAAATGGTTTAAGCATTATATGAAACACTTCGATACTGTCGAATTGAACGCACCTTTTTACAATTGGCCTTCCATAAATATTGTAAAGTCATGGTTACGACAAGCTGATAATAAGAAATTTTGTTATACAATCAAAGTATCTGAATTAATAACACATATTAAACATTTCAAATCTACTAAAAAACTGATTCAAGATTTTAATTACATCGCAGATCTGCTTAGTAAATATATGGGTTGTTTTTTATATCAATTACCGCCTTCATATAAATACACAAAATCTCGCTTAGATAATATAGTTAGCCAACTCGATCTCAATAGAAGGAATGTTGTAGAATTTCGACATAAAAGCTGGTGGAATGAAACTGTCTATAATATCTTTAGAAAGAATAATATCATCTTTTGTTCTGTTAGCTCGCCTAACATGCCTAACGAAATAATAAAGACCACGGATGAAGTATATATACGTTTTCATGGGACAACGAAACTTTACTTGCATAATTATACTAAGATGGAAATGCATCAATGGCTTGAGAAAATAAAAACTGCTAAACCAAAAAGAGTTTGGGCTTATTTTAACAATGATAGAGAAGCATATGCAATTAAAAACGCTAAATGGTTTGCAAAGGAATTGAATAAATATTTCGATATTTGATGTATTGCTACGATTAATCCGCATTAAAAAAAGTTACGACTTCTCTGAATCTATGAGCGATAAATGGTGGTTGAGGTTTCCGAGTATACGTCTCAGACTCATTTGCCTTTGACATTAGGAAAGAAAAGAAGTTTAGAAGAGCAAGTTCAAAAAACAACTTATTGCAATATAGTTCAAATCTAATAAAAATCTTCGTTATAATCGTTGGTTTGCATTTCCAATAACCTCGAACATGTTCTTTTATATTGGTCTAAAAAAATTCCCTCAACATAGATATGCTGCACAGAATGAGCGCTTGAGTAAAATAATTTAACTTTATGGTCATAGAGAACGTCGATTAACTTAATAAATAAACTAATTTTATTATTTTCCCAGGAGAAAATCTGGGGTATATGGCTGATGAAAATATATTTATATTGAACTGATAAAGCCAAATAATCTATTTGACTTCGGGGTGGTTGGCAGATATTTTCAAAATCAAACCATACTGCATTTAAGCTTAAACAACGTACTTGAATTTTACGCCCCGACAAGTAGATTTGAGTATCAGGCATAATTGGAAGTACTGATAATTTATAGAAACTTTCTTCAAGTTTATTTTCGCTCTTAAATAAACTATTATCTTTAATAGAAGTGATAACCGGCTGTGAACATTTCTGAGCTCGATAATCATGTTGAGATTTAATATGTAAAATGAGTAAATGCTGCTTAATGCTTTCGATGGCTGGAAGAAATTGATCCCTCTGTAATCCTCTTGCATATAAATTATCCGGTATGGTGTTTGAAGTCGTTACAATGCAAACGCCATACCTAAATAAAGCAGAAATTAATTGGCGTAAAATCATTGCATCAGTGATATCCGTCACCATAAATTCATCTAGACAAATGAGTAAATTATTTTTTGCTAATAACTTCGCTACATAAACTAAGGGATCTTTTTCTCCTTGATGAATCTTTAATTGCAGATGAATATATTGCATAAAAGCATGAAAGTGTATACGCAATTTTTGATGAAACTGGATGTGGCTAAAAAACATATCTATCAAGAAAGTTTTACCAATTCCAACCCCTCCCCACAGATAAATTCCCTTAACTAACTTGGGACGTCTTAACAAAATAGGAATTTTTTTTCTAATCAAATATTCCTTGTGTAAATTATCAGAAACAATTTGCAACTGTTTTATCACAGCAAGCTGCGCCGTATCGGATGAAATTATTCCCGTGTCACATAAGGAATGATAGTGATGAATTAAATAATTAGATTTTTTCTCTTTCATGACGATTACATCTTTTGAGGAACATCTCTAGTCAGGGAAGTATTTTAATTACCAATTGTATAGGCCGTCTGTATGCAATTCAAACAATTAGCTTGTTTATCTTCATATATTGATAAATGTTATTTTGGGCTTTCTGCGAAGAAAACACTGATTAGCGTCTTAAGCTATTGATTGTATGAATAAATTAATGCCTCTTCGTAAGTTTAGTTGCAGATAAAAAAATAAGCCATAGACCCGCTAGATATTTGTCATGGGTGATATACAATTCACCTAAATTCAAACTCTGGGCTAAAAGCTATCATCTTTAATAGAGTAAACAAATACCATAATAAAAACATTCCTATTGAATATGCAATTACGAGGTAACGATGTTTTCAGCACAAAACGAATTTGAGGATTTGTATACTATACTAGGAGTTGAGGAAGGCGCCACTCACCAACAAATAAAAAAGGCATATGAAAGAAAAACACATCAATACCACTCTGATACCACTAAT
>Ga0207085_1103_pt1 | contig 12233 bp, 14 predicted proteins | sample Alteio_BWMinHeat_53_FD_153542 | JGI IMG/M metagenome (GOLD analysis project Ga0207085, IMG submission 153542) | Enriched cells from forest soil in Barre Woods Harvard Forest LTER site, Petersham, Massachusetts, United States -... | ecosystem: Environmental > Terrestrial > Soil > Temperate forest >...
CGGTAGACTGTAACGGAATCGATGCGCTACCAAGTTCACCGAATCAGAGACTTCGCCCTCGAGAGTTTTCGATGGTCTCCGCATACCGGCGGAACTGCCGTCATTAAACCAAAGGTTGGAAGCCGCTACTCCGTACGCAGCGTGGAAGTTAGCGGCGGACCGAAATCTCCCTTTACGCCCAGGCGACGTGCTGGAGTCACAAGACGATTCCGCCGTCGGCTGCCCGCTCCTAATCGCGAAATATATTGGATTCGAACCCGCGCAATGGTGGGTGAAAGTAGACAAGATGCCGACTCAGATTGTGGCGCTCGGCACCCGAACGGTAGGAGAAGTGACCACGCTGGTGGATAACCCCAAGCGCGAACTGCTGCCAGGCGTAACTGTGAATGCCACGATCATTTCCAGGGTTGTCCGGGGTGCCGTCAGCATTCCAAAAGCGGCCCTACGGACGCTGAATGGCAGCAACGGTGTGTACAAATTGGCGAAAGACAACGTACTCGCCTGGACGACTGTGCGCACCGGAGTCAGCGATGTAAACAATGTGCAGATCGTAAGCGGTCTCGAGCTCGGAGACTACGTCGCCGACCGGGTCATCGAGCCGTCGGATGCCGAAATCAGAAACGGGATGGAAGTGCGGCCGGCCCGGAACTAGCTTCGTCTTCGTGGATAATCTCGCCATCAGCGGAAAGAACGCGGCGCCATTCCGAACTTGGCTCCGCGCCGGACGGAGCCACAATTTTGGTGAAATAGCCGTCACGCCAGGGAATGCGCGCTGGGTCGGTATCTAGCAGCATCACGTTATCGAACTCAGCGAGAGCTTGCCGCGCCTGATCAACGAATTCCGGTGGTCCCATGGCGACGACTACGCCCCGCACCAGAATGCGCGCTAAGGCGGCCAGAACGGCCGGCTCCGGAATCGTCAGTAGCAGGACTTGATCGTCCGCGCGCAGACGGAGATTCACTTTAGTCGATATGGACGAACGGCCGACCGTCCAGGACGGCTGCGGCGTCGGCCTCGGTAAACTCCTGCGTTTTTGCCGAGTGATTCATAGAGCAAAACTTAGGACCACACATGGAGCAAAAGGCAGCCTCTTTGAACCCTTCCTCAGGTAGCGTTTCATCGTGGTAGGCCTGGGCGGTTTCAGGATCGAGGGAAAGTTCGAATTGGCGCTTCCAATCGAAGCTGAACCGGGCCCGGGACAGCTCATCGTCGCGGTCGCGGGCGCCATTGCGGTGCCGGGCAACGTCCGCCGCGTGGGCGGCAATCTTGTACGCGATGATGCCCAGCTTGACATCCTCACGATTCGGCAGGCCCAAGTGTTCTTTCGGTGTCACGTAGCAAAGCATGGCAGCTCCGTGCCAGCCGATCATCGCCGCTCCGATAGCCGACGTGATGTGGTCATAGCCGGGAGCAATATCGGTGACCAGCGGTCCAAGAGTGTAGAACGGCGCTTCGAAGCAGAGTTCGCGCTCCTTTTCGACCTGCAATGCGATCTGATCGAGCGGAATGTGGCCAGGACCTTCCACCATAACCTGCACGTCGTACTCCCAGGCCTTCTTGGTTAGCTCGCCCAGGGTTTTCAACTCAGCGAACTGAGCGGCGTCACTTGCGTCGGCGAGACAACCGGGACGAAGACCGTCACCGAGCGAAAAGCTGACGTCATGCTTCTGGAAAATCTTGCAGATTTCCTCGAAATGTTCGTACAGCATGTTTTGCTTATGGTTCTTCACCATCCACTCCGCCAGGATGGCGCCGCCGCGGCTGACAATTCCGGTGATCCGATTTCTGGTTAACGGGACGTGCTGGACGAGGACGCCGGCATGAATGGTCATGTAATCAACGCCCTGTTCGGCCTGTTCCTCGATTACCTCCAGGAGGACGTTAATGTTCAGGTCTTCGACGCGCCGCACCCGGCTGAGCGCCTCGTAGATGGGTACTGTGCCGATCGGGACAGGGGAAGCGTCAATAATCGCCCGACGAATCCGAGGGATGTCTCCGCCGGTCGACAGATCCATAACCGTGTCGGCGCCGAATTTTATGGCGTAGTCGAGCTTCGCCAGTTCCTCATCGATGTTGGATGTGGTAGCCGAATTGCCAATATTGGCGTTGATTTTGCACTTGGATGCCACGCCGATGCACATGGGCTCCAGGCTGGTGTGGTGAATGTTGGCGGGTATGATCATGCGCCCACGCGCAACTTCATCCCGGATCAAAGAAGGCGGTAAGTCTTCGCGTTGTGCGACATACGCCATCTCGCCCGTCATCCGGCCCTGACGGCCGTAAGCAATCTGGGTTCGGACGGAGTCGTTGCGGCGCTCTTCAATCCACTGGTTACGATCCATTCTCCGATTATAGGAGGAGCGAAAGAAGTAGCGAAGCGGAAGGGTGGAACGATTAGCAGGACGCTGAAAAAACGACAGATCCGCACACCTGTCACTTGGTGCGCAGAGGCGGGTCTAAACTTGCTGAACCTTAACTATCTTTCTTTGCAGGGTCTTCCGGAGTTGGCTCGGGCGTACTGCCGCTCTTAAAGCTTTCCTTGAAACCGCGAATTCCTTCGCCTAAACCTTTTCCCAATTCCGGAAGCTTTTTGCCGCCAAAGACAAAGAAGGCAACCAGCAAAATAACTATAATGTGCTGCGGCCGCAGCAAACCTTCGATCATGCTTCTATTGTCCTCTATTCCGGGGCCGTGCGGGAGACGAAAAACAGGGGAAAGTTGCCGAACTCCGAAAAGGCATAGAATCGGGTCGCCTGAGACACTCATTTTATGGATTCCGCGATCGCGCAGTTGTTCCTCACCTATTCAGAAAAGAAGCTGCAGCAGATGACTGGATCTATCGAATCGTGCCTGGCGCGGTTATCGGACGATCAGATCTGGAGCCGCGGCGGAAGTCATGAAAACTCGATTGGTAATCTGATTCTTCATCTGTGCGGCAATATGCGCCAGTGGATCGTCGCGGGGGTTGGCGGAGAGAAAGACATACGCGACCGTGATGCGGAATTTGCCGCAAGTGGCGGACTCAGTGGCGCCGAACTGCTGTCGCATTTACACCGGACCGTCCGCCAGGCGTTAGAGGTGATTCGTGGTGTCACGGCCGCGCGGCTGCTGGACGAAATCAATCCACAAAACGCTCCCGTCGCCGTGCTGGAAGCCATCTATCAAGTAGTAGGGCACTTCCAACAGCACTCCGGTCAAATTATCTTCGCGACAAAGATCTATACGGGAGAAGATTTGGGTTTGTACCGGCCGTCGCCCGTCTGAAACAACTCCGCTTGCGTAATACTGATGAGGGGATTGCTGCTGGTTTCGCGCGAAAGGGGCGACCGGAAAGTGAACCTGTTACCAATCTGCGGGTTGCTTACGTCCACGTTGCGAAGACATGGTTCCTGCCAACAGTCCGGAATCCGACTTAATTGAGCGCATCAAACGACGCGAACCGGAGGGCCTAACAGCCATCTACGATCGCTTCGCGGCGGCTGCGTACTCGGTCTTTCTTCGCATCACGCGCGATCCTACTGTGGCGGAAGATCTGCTGCAGGAGCTCTTCTTTCGGATTTGGAACCGGAGCCGCCACTTTGACGAGACCAAAGGCGCTTTGGGCGTTTGGATCCTTGCGATTGCGCGCAATATGGCAATTGACTATGTGCGTTCGGCGCAGGCGCGGTTCACGACCCGGCTATTGCCGATCGACGATATTAACCCGCTGTTTCTTTCCAGTAAGTCGAAGGAGGTCGAAGGCGCGATAGACCGGGGAGTCGTCAAGGCGGCGCTCGCCGCTTTGAATGCCAATGAAAAACGTGTTCTCGAGATGGCCTACTTTGACGGGTTGTCGCAAACGGAGATTGCCGCAAAACTCGAGGAGCCGTTGGGAACTGTGAAGAGCTGGATGAGGTCGGGCCTGGGCAGGCTGCGATTAGCCATGAAGGCGGGGGCGGCAAGATGACGCACGCTGAAATGGACGAGCTCTACGAACTGTACGTCCTGGGCGCGCTCGAGCCCGGCGAGTCGAACGAGATTGATGAGCACTTAGCGACGGACTGCGCCCATTGCCTCGACAGTATTCGAAAGGCGATCGTGACGTCGACCGCTTTGGCTGAGCTAGCCGATCCGGCGCAGCCTCCTGCGGCGGTGCGGGAGAGGCTGGTGAGGGCAATCACGCCGCCTAAACCGCCGCGGCGTTGGTCGTGGGCGGTTATCGCTTTTGCTGCAGTCAGCGTGTGTCTGCTCGCCGCGGCGATCTGGTCGAACAATACGCTCGAAACAGTACGCGAGCGCCTCGCGTTGGTCGTCAGCGAGCGCGATCAGTTGCGGACTGCGGTAGAGATCCTGAGCCGGCAGGAGACGCGAGCAATCCAATTCGGACCCTCAACCTCGGGCGCCCACGGACGCATCCTCGTGAACCCGCGAGGCGGCTTTGTGGTGACGGGATCCGATTTGCCGCATATTGCCGAGGATAGGACTTTCGAATTATGGCTGGTGCCGGCCAACGGCCAAGCACCGGTTCCGGCGGGACTATTCCGGCCGGATGCAAACAATTCGTTTGTGCATGTTTCACGCGAGTCGGTGGATTCGACGAAGATAGCGGCGGTCGCGGTTTCAGTGGAACCGAGAGCCGGTTCGACTGCGCCGACGACAAAACCGTTTCTGATTGTGCCTTTGACTTGATCAGTCCCGACGCGGGGAGACGAGTCAGAAGAATATGGATGGCAGCCAGGCTCCCGCCGGTTCGGTATAAAACCCCATCGTCATCAAGGTCATTGGTTGGATAACTCGCAGACCGTTTGCCAGGCACCAGCGAAACAGCTCGTTATTGCGCGATGGTACGAGAATTCCAGGCCCGCCGAACGATTCCGCCGAGGCGATGAGCGCTTGTAAGTCGATATTTGTCTCCGCGGTTGAGTGGCCGAAGAAAGCCAGGTCCGTGGTGTAGCCGGTTACTAGCCCGGTACGCTCCACTACACGAGCCGTTCTCTGGTCGATCGCTTGCGCGAGTTCGACGCCGCGATCGAAACCATGCACCCGTCTGGATAGCGCATTACAAGGTTCCAGGTCTACAGGCATTGCCGGCCGGACGGTACATCCGGGAACGCTTCTTATCGCGGTGCGGCCCTGCATGCAGGAAAGCGGCTCCCGGACGTCAAAGCCGAGCGAGGTGTAGAGCGACAGCGAGCGGTTGTGAAATGCAGCCTGAACGAGCCGGACTCCCGTCGAGTCTGCTTCCGCCGCGCGGTCGATGACTGCTTGCATGAGCTTGCGGCCGACCCCGCTGTTTTGAGCGCCAGGGTCAATCGTAATTGGTCCTATGCCTCGAATGGCGGAACGCTCATCCAGGCAATTGCTGCCAATGATCCTGCCTTCGCGCTCGGCGACGACAGCGTAGAACCCGGCGGTCGAAAAGAGCGCCGAAAGCAACCCAACAGCTACTTCGGCGCTCGGGAGATCGCAAGGGAAATTATGCTCGCCGCTGATTGCAGAGAAGGCCTGGTAACAGATTTGGCCGCAGGCTGCGGCGTCGCCGGGCCGCGCGCGCCGAATTGTCAACCGCTCTTCTTCAGGCTGTCGCGAATCCATGAGAGCGGGCATGGGAATGGCGCGCCAGTTGCTGTTGGCGTGCAAGCGCGGCAAATTTCTTTCCAGTCAGTTCCTGGTAAACCTTTTCCACCTGTGATGGGAATCCATCGCCGGCGCCGCGGTCGCTAACATAGCGGGCTATCTGTGCGTTCCCTTTCAACGAAGCGCGAATGGATTCAATTTGGGCCTTTGCATTTGCGGGCTCTTTTTGCGCCATAACGCTGCCGACCTGCTCGCGTAGGCCTTTGAAAAACGCCTGCTGATCGTCTAATACCGTTGCATCCGAGCGCGGACCATGGCCTGTGCACACGGTCTTCGCGCCAAGTTGCTTCGCCGCATCGAGCGTCGCGATCCACTTGCCTGTGTCTCCATCCTCCACGAAATTGTAAGGTCCGTTCACGCATACGTCACCCGTGAACAGGATTTTTTCATTCGGCAGCCAGGCGAAAGCGTCCCCATGGGTATGGGCCACCCCCAGGTGCATCAGTTCGACGCGGTGCTTGCCGTCATCGAAAATCAAGTCTTTTGAAAAAAGAACTGACGGTGGCTTCAGCTTACTGGCTTTCACATCCGCGCGGCCTTTGGCAGCTTCTTCCCAACTTCCGGGTTTGCTGTCGTAATAGCCGGTTTCGTGCAGCCGCATCTCCTCAATCACGCCGGTATGCGCAATCGGTACGCCGCCGTTATCGACGAAAACCTGGTTGCCGTAGGCGTGGTCGCCGTGGTGATGTGTGTCGAAGGCGAACCGGATCGGCTTGTCTGTCATGCCACGAATCTGGTTAATGATCAGCTTTGCACCCGCCGGAAAGTTGGCATCGACGACCAGCACGTAGTCTTCGAAAATGATCCATCCGTTGTTACAAACGGCGTCGGCATTGTCGGCGAGGCTGCCTTGATGGAAATAGATGTCAGAGCCTAACTGATCCTGCTTGCCGTTTTCAGCGGCTGCTGCCGCGCCCGGCTCACCCAACAATTCCATTTCCGCCGCGACACTCAAAAATCCCGTTCCCGCTGCCAAAAGCTTGCGTCTACTGATGTCGCACATATATGCCTCCCCTGTTTCAGCCACTGTTCCTGATCAGCCTTTTAACTTCGGCGAGCAGCGCTTTGGTGGATTATATGCTGTTCGACTGGTTCGACATTGAGCGACTATTTTGAAGAAGCGAACTGCTTCGAGATCCAGGGCAGCATACGCACTGCGAGGCGTTCGCGGGAATGATTCACATGATCCCCCTGGAAGACTTCTAACGTATTGGATACGCCAGCCTGCGTGAGAGCCGCCGACAGGCGCTGAGCCCCAATGACAATATGCGTGAAGTTTTCCTGAGCGCCGTACTCGATGAAAATGCCCTGCAGCTTTTGAATATTGCTCAGCAGCGGCTCAACCATGTGAACAGGCATCTTCGATGCGATAAGCGTATAGGCAGTCGCGTTCGTTTTGATGTCTCCTCCTTCCAAATAAAAGGGAGCGTCGCCGAAGATCTTTGCTTTTGGGTCTGGCGCCAGCGCCGCATCCATTGCGGAAAACGCGGCTACAAAGAATTGTCCATGTTTCAACGCCTCGGGTACCTGACCGGGTGAGTCCAATTTCCCGATTTGCGTCCACGCTGGATTGCTTGGTCCCATGTCTCCCGCCAAATCGGTGCAGCAGGGGCTCATCGCGTAAACCGAACTGAAGATGTCGGGATGCCGGAACGCCAAGGTCAAAGCTCCGTAACCGCCCATGGAATGTCCGGCGATCGCTCGTTTCGGCAGCGTTCGATAGTGGCTATCGACGTAAGCGACCAGGTCTCGAGCGATATAGTCCTCCCAGTTGCCGTCGACAGCAGAATTCGCGTAAAACGCGCCGTAATATTTATTCAGACCATTTGGCAAGACGATAATCATCGGCTGCGCGGCGCCCTTAGAGATGAGCTCGTCCATTGCCGTCTGCATTTGAACCGCCGCCTCATGCCGAGGCGTTGGATCAGAAAAGCCGTGCAGGAAAACCAAAACGGGAAACCGCTGCTCGGATTGCTTCGCATAGGCGTCCGGCAAATAGATAGAAACCTTTTGATCCGGCGAGTCGCCCAGCAGATTGCGCTCCAGTCCAGGCGAGTGAATGGTTACATCAACCACCGTGGATTGCGCCATAGCAGACACAACGCTGAGACAAATGAGAAGAATCCGAGCAGTCATTGCTGAATTCTATCCGTGCCTGGGTTGAAAAAGGTTGACTAGGAATCGGTTCGGACCGGGCCTACAGCACCAGCGGGAACAGGATTATGCTGACTCGGAGCGGGTCCGTTTTCCGGTAGCGGTACCAGCATCTGTTCTTTGCGATAGATCAAGGTAGACGTGTTATAGCTGGCCAATTCAAAGCCGTGACCATGAGTGATCGCGTCGGTGGGGCAGGCTTCCACACAGTAGCCGCAAAAGATACAACGGTTGTAGTCGATGTTGTAAACCTTGGCGTATCGCTCTGAGCCGCTATAACGCGCCTCTTCCGTGTTCTCCGCAGCCTCAATGTAAATACACTGGGCCGGACAGGCAGCGGCGCAGAGAAAGCAAGCCACACATTTTTCCAGGCCATTTTCGTCACGCTGAAGAACGTGCGCCCCGCGAAAACGCTCCTGCAACTGCGCCGGACCGTCCGGGTAGGCCTCGGTAATTGCCGGCTGCATCATTTCTTTGAGCGTGATGCCCATGCCGCGAGCTATCGCCGCGGCTGAACTGAAAACTTCGCCGATATTCGCCATCGCCTTTTTAGCGTAGCGTAAGCTCTCCAGTAAACGCGCACAACAGACTCGCCCCGGCTAAGGTAAGCCGGCATTTTGCCGACTATTGCGAGCCGCCGGGGCGGCTTGTGCGCTCCTATCGAATCGCCGGCAAACGCAGCCTGGGTCGCGGTTGGCGAGGTGCGATTGCGCCCCAACATCGAAGGCCGCGACCGGCACGTTGCCGGCTACTTGCCGGGTTCGGATTCCTGACTTTTGACAAAGTCGAGAATGTCAAACGTGTTACGGACCCGATCCGGAAAAAAACTATCGATTGCGGCGCGCTCGTCATCAAAGGTTTCAAAGACGATGGAAAGTTTGGTGAGGACAAGGAGCTGAAGATTACGTTTTGATAAATGCAGAAGCTTGGCAGCCCCACCAGCGTTCTGAAATTGAGAGTGTATGGCAACCATGACACCCAAGCCGGAGCTATCAATGAACGGCACCGAACTGAAATCGAGAATGACTTGCTTAGAACCTCGAGTGAGCAGCGCGGTCGATTCACTCTGCAAAGTGGCGGTATCGCCCAATATCAGGCGACCTTTGAGTTCGAGAATAACGATGCCTTCGGCCTCGCGTTTTGCAATCTCTAATGACATACTTGTTTTTCTGAGCAACGATTTGTGCTATCACAACGCATAGCACATCGGCACATCGAAAAACTTCCAGCAATGGCTGCCGCAAAGGGTAGCCAGGCGCGTTAGATTGGAGGGTACACAGACGGGAGCGCAAAGGGCAAAGCTGTGCGCCGCCATAGGGCAGAGAAACCGGCTAACTTTTTTGGCGTCGCAACCATTGGTGCGACCGTGTAGCGCGCATTTAACAGGCGGAGACTTTCCGTGGTAGCTCTCTCACTCGCGATGTTATTGCAAGCAACTCCGGCGCTGCCCGAGCACCGCATTGCGGACATCTTCAAGCCGATGGCATCGCCGGCCGCGGCAGAAAAGGACATCGCGCTACTCACCATAGCGATCACGGCGATAATTTTTGTCGTCGTGGGGGGATTGATCGTCTTCACCATTGCCCGTTTCAGACGCCGTCCCGACGATGGGGATCGCGTGGAACCGCCGCAGATTTACGGGAGCAATCAAATTGAGGTGGCCTGGACGGTAATTCCTATTCTGATCGTGTTCGTCTTGATCGGAATTTCTGCGCGTGTGATTGCCGCAGTGGAGAACGCCAGTCCTCCGAAACATGCTTTACACCTAACTTTAATTGGGCATCAATGGTGGTGGGAGGTTGTCTATCCGGACTATCGCATTACGACCGCCGACGAAATACACGTTCCTGCGTCAGCCGACGGACAGTACGCGACGTATCTTACATTGCAAAGCATGGATGTAATCCATAGCTTCTGGGTACCACAGCTGGGAGGGAAGGTCGATCTAATTCCGAACCGGAATAACTACATGTGGATCGACCCGCGAGAGCCGGGAATTTACCTGGGGAATTGTGCCGAGTATTGCGGAACACAACACGCCAATATGCTCCTGCGTGTGGTAGCGCAAACGCCGGACGATTTTCACGCGTGGGCTGCTCAGCAGCAGCAAGCCGCGAACGAAGATACCGCTGTACAGGAAGGAAAAGTCGCGTTTGAAGCGCTTTCCTGCGTGAATTGCCACACCATCCGCGGAACATCTGCGAATGGCAAGTTCGGCCCCGATTTGACTCATCTGATGAGCCGGACAGAGATTGGTGCAGGCGTGGAACCAAATACGAATGAAAATTTGCGGGCTTGGGTGGCTGATCCGCAGGTAGCCAAACCAGGCTGTCTGATGCCGAGCCTGAAGTTGACGGATAAAGAACTGGACGAAGTGGTAGCGTACCTTGAGACATTGAAATAACACAGCGATAAGTCATCCAAAGAACATGGCAACTTTAGACGCCCCTCTGGAAAGACCCCGCGAAGCACCGCGAGAATTTTCGTTCTCCGAAAGCGTGTACCGATGGGTAGCGACCGTCGATCACAAGCGCCTCGGTCTGATGTACATTGCGACAGCCCTGGTGTTCTTCTTGATTTCGGGCGCGATGGCAGGCGTGATGCGACTCCAGTTGATGTTCCCGAACGGGCGCGTTGTGGGTCCCGACACGTTTAACCGCTTATTCACGATGCACGGCACCACCATGGTGTTTATGGTGGGCATGCCGATGGTGGCGGGATTTGCGAATTATCTGGTCCCCTTAATGATTGGAGCGCGCGACATGGCGTTTCCGCGGCTAAACGCCTGGGGCTTCTGGATCTTTCTCTTCGGCGGATTTCTGCTGTATTACAGCTATATCGGCGGCGGCGGCCTTTCAGGCGACGGTTCCGCTCCAGATGTTGGCTGGTTTGCGTACGCTCCTCTCACCTCGCGAGCCTTCTCTCGCGGAGCGGCGACAGATTACTGGGCGTTCGGCATCCTGGTCTCCGGATTTGGAAGTATCGCCAGCGCCATCAATGTGATTGCCACGGCGTTTTCGATGCGTTGTCCCGGAATGACCTTGAGCAAGATGCCCATGTTCGTGTGGGTGATGCTGGTCGATTCCTGGCTGATTATCGTGGCTCTGCCCGCCCTTTCCGCGGCGCAGATCATGCTGGAACTGGATCGCAAACTCGGGGCAAACTTTTTCGATACGCAGGGGGGCGGTTCCGCTGTTTTATGGCAGCACCTGTTCTGGATTTTCGGCCACCCCGAAGTCTATATCCTCATTTTCCCGGCCTTTGCGATTCTGTCTGAAGTTATACCCGTTTTCTCGCGCAAGCCTTTGTTTGGCCGCCCCGCGATGGTGGGGGCGATTGTGGCAATAGGCTTCATCAGCCTGGGAGTCTGGGCGCATCACATGTTTGCCGTCGGCATGTCCTCCTGGTCCAATACGTTCTTTGCGGCGTCGACGATGCTAGTCGGCGTTCCCACCGGAATCAAGATTTTCAACTGGACGGCGACGATGTACGGCGGCAAACTCCGCATGGATGCGCCAATGCTTTTTTGCATAGCCTTCCTGCTGCAGTTTCTATGCGCCGGCCTTACCGGAATCATGTTGGGCGTCGCGCCGTTCGATTGGCAGTTGCACGATTCTTATTTCGTGGTGGCCCATTTCCACTTCACCCTCTTGCTGGGATTGGTGTTTGGGCTCTTTGCCGGCATCTACTATTGGTTTCCCAAAGCCGTCGGCAAAATGTATAACGAGACGTTGGCCAGATGGCACTTCTGGGTTTTCACTATTGGCGCAAACCTGACGTTCATTCCACTTCATTTTGTAGGTTTCCTCGGGATGCCGCGGCGTATTTACACGTACGCGCCGGGCCGCGGATGGGAGACGTGGAACTTCATTGCGACCATCGGGGTAGTTGTCCAGGCGATCGGTTTGATTTTCTTTTTGTGGAATGTCGTGCAGTCGTTGGTAAAAGGCGATCCAGCGGAGGACGATCCGTGGGACGCCTGGACCTTGGAATGGTCAACCACTTCACCGCCGCCCGAATACAATTTCGAAAAACTGCCCGTCGTGCGTAGCAGCAGGCCCTTGTGGGATTTAAAACACCCGCATGATCCGGATTGGAAGTACGAATAACCGTATGGCTGACGTACAAGTAGTTCCCGCAGGAGCCCTTGAACTAGCGAGTAACTGGAAGCTCCCGGATCGGGGGACGATTGGCATTTCTATGCTGATCGTGACAGAAACCGCGCTCTTCTTAATGTTTGTGGCGGTTTATCTGGTGTATTCGGGGCGCAGCCTGAACGGGCCTTATCCCAAGGACGTCCTGGAAGTTCCCATTCTGGCGTCAATCTGTCTTTTGTCGAGCAGCCTGACGGTCTATTTCGCAGAACACGCGTTGCAGAAAGGTCACCTGGGACGCTTCAAATTATGGTGGACGGTCACCATTTTGATGGGGTTGGAGTTTCTGATTTCAACCGGCGTGGAAT
>Ga0207085_1104_pt1 | contig 12163 bp, 16 predicted proteins | sample Alteio_BWMinHeat_53_FD_153542 | JGI IMG/M metagenome (GOLD analysis project Ga0207085, IMG submission 153542) | Enriched cells from forest soil in Barre Woods Harvard Forest LTER site, Petersham, Massachusetts, United States -... | ecosystem: Environmental > Terrestrial > Soil > Temperate forest >...
GGGTTGCGGTGGATACCACCCAGCCGGATAGCTATAAGATGCTGGCTTTGTTGAATTAGCTCTCATAAGTAAGTGTTTTCATGCCATTGACAATGTGCATTATTGCTCATCAGCTCTAACCTCGGTCAACGTCCCGGGGTTAAGGCCCTTGATCAGTTTTCTCTTCAAAGGTTTGGAAATAGCAGGCAAAAACTTTTTTACGTGCGCCACTGATTTTTCATAAGCGTCTTCAAGAAGGGGTGTGCTTGTACTCCTTTCAGCATCTTTGATGATAATATCGCCTAAGTAAATGAATTCTCCTGGAACAGCTGTAAAGGTAATGTCAGGCATTTTAGAAAGCTCCATGTAATAGCTATAATTTCCTATTTTGTATCCAAGGCCTGTCATTTTGTATGTACCTGGTAGGACCATATGGTCCCTGTAGAACTCGCGGAACTGATATGCAATTTTTTTATCACCCACAGCTCCTGGATCTATTCGCTCCCAAAAGGTGCAAATAGGAACTTCTCCATCCAGAACAAAAAGATACTTAAAGGGGGCAATACCATCTATCACAACAATCGCCTTTTCATTCAGTGATTTTTGATCATAGGAGATGCTTGAGTCTTGAAAATGTGAGCACGCCGGCAAGACCAGGATGACTATTAAGTAAAATATTTGCAACAATGGCTTCATTATTTATCTCCTATTTGAATTACTGCAAGCTATACCTGAAAGTTTTTGAATGAAAAATATAACCATTCAGGACTTAACACTAAAAAAATTTAGATGCAAGAATATTGATTCATTTGTTCTGTTGTATCTATGATGAGAAAGCATAGAAGTACGAAGAGATAATAGCTTTAGTTTTGGCAAAAAGGCTTGTAATCTATTGGCATACCTTTATCAACACAAAAATTGAGTTGGAAAGAATTATGCAGGATAGCGCGATTAGACCTTTTGAAATACACATCAGCGATAAAGAACTTGATGATCTGAGGCGCAGACTAGGTGCGACGCGTTGGCCAGATAAAGAAACAGTAGATGATTGGTCCCAAGGGACTCCATTGGCTTATGTTAAAGACGTTTGTGAGTATTGGCGTAACGATTATGATTGGCGTCGCTTAGAGTCAACCCTCAATACGTACCCACAGTTTCTCACCAATATTGAAGGTCTGGACATTCATTTTCTCCATATTCGCTCACCCCATGAGAATGCTCTGCCGCTTGTGATGACCCATGGGTGGCCAGGCTCCACCTTGGAGTTTATGAAGGTCATTGGACCCCTGACCGATCCAACCGCCTATGGGGGTGAGGCAAAGGATGCGTTTCTTGTGGTTTGCCCCTCCATACCTGGATATGGCTTTTCGGACAAACCATCAACCGTAGGTTGGGGCGTTGAGCAGATTGCTACAACCTGGGCCACGCTGATGGCGCGCCTTGGGTATGACAAATATGGGGCGCAGGGGGGAGATTGGGGCTCTAAGATTATAACGTTTATCGGCATTCAAGATCCGGAACATTGTGTTGGTCTTCATACCAACTGGCCTATTGTTCACCCTGACCCGGAAACAATGGACAGTCTCACCCCTTTTGAGAAAACTTGCATAGAAAGATTTCACTACCACCAAGACCAAGGGTCAGGATACTCTAGACAACAAGGTACCCGTCCCCAATCCTTAGGCTATGGACTTGCGGATTCACCCGCTGGGCAGGCCGGATGGATTTTGGAAAAGTTCCAAACGTGGTCCGATTGTAATGGCCATCCTGAGAACGTTTTTACCCGAGATGAATTGCTTGATAACATTATGATGTATTGGATAACGAACGCTGCGGCGTCTTCTGCACGCCTCTATTGGGAGAGCAGCAGAACATTCCTTGCCAACACAGCCCCGGTAGGGATTCCCAGTGGCTTTAGCCTGTTTCCGAAGGAAATATTTAGCATTTCTCGCCGTTGGGCGGAAAAGCGCTTCACAAATATCGTGTATTGGAACGATAAGATTGAACGCGGGGGGGCATTTTGCTGCCTTCGAACAGCCAGAAATATTTGTTGAAGAAGTCCGCAAGTGTTTTAGGTTGATGCGGTGATGGGGTTAGGAGCGATCGTGCGTTGTGGATCCCTATGACTTAATGGCCTAGATCAAATTTTATTAAAGGAAAAAAGCAATGTTTAATTCGCGATTTAAAAAATATTTACTATTTTTTATATTTTCTTTCTTATCGCTTGAATTCAAAATTGCTGCTGCTGAGAGCACTGTTTCTCAGGATTTTACTTCCAATAATAATTCATCTTCCCAAAATTTAATCTCCTTAGGGTTGAATTCCCCGCCGCTTGCGGCGTAAAGTACTCGCGTGAGCGAGTACATACATAAAAATCATAACGTTACGGTACTGATGTATCATCTTGTACTTCCGGCTAAATATAGACGAGTCGTATTTGACGACGATGTAGATAAGGTCTTGAAGGAAGTTTGTTTAGACATCGAACAAAGATATCAGGTGAAATTTTTGGAGATTGGAACTGATAAAGATCATGTGCATTTTTTAGTGCAATCAGTACCGACGTATAATGTGACCAAAATAGTGACGATGATTAAGAGTTTTACAGCACGAGAAATATTCAAACGCTGCCCACAAGTGAAGAAAAAGCTGTGGGGAGGGGAGTTTTGGACAGATGGTTATTATGCTAGTACCGTTGGAAAACATGGGGATGAAGGAAAGATAGCGAATTATGTCAAAAACCAAGGGAAAGAATATAATAAGTTACATGATGACAGGCAGTTGAGGCTCTTCTGAGTAAGTACTCGCGTTAGCGAGTATAGATACCCCGCTGCTTGCGGCGGGGTGATTCATTCCCATGAGGGGTAATATCCTCAAAAATGACCTGCAGCTGTTCGATGATGGCCTGCAGAGGGATTTCGTAACATCCCTTTACCCCTGTCGTATTTTGTATAGGGAGGGCCGTTAGAACCGTCATACCATAGCAGCCAAAGGCTGAAAACGTTTTAAGGTCAGCCTGAATACCTGCACCGCCTGAACCATCAAATCCCGCAATGGAAAGGGCTATTCTGCTCATCCCAATTCCTTGAAATGGGAAAAAGGGGTATAGGCAAAAGATGTGAGAAGACCATCTTGTGTAAGGATAATGCTGTGATTTTTGGTTGTTTTCCCAATCGTGATAAGGGAGTATTCAAACCTTTCCTTAAAATCCTTTGCAAGGGTGGGATAGTCATCTGCTTCAATTGTCATCAACAAGGCATAATCCTCGCCTCCTGTAAGCATACATTCTAAGGGATCAAGCCCCATCTGCTGACATCCCTCCAGCAATGTTGGTGAAGGTTTGAGTGTGCTTAACTCGATGCTGGCTCCCACACAAGATGCCTGACATAGGCGGCTTAGGTCGATGTACAATCCATCAGAAATATCCATCATTGCGGTCACTTTTTGCTGTTTTCCAAACCATATGCCCTCCTGGATGAGAGCCTCTGGGCGTAAGACGCGTTCTTTAAGGCTTTCCAGGCCGGATATCCCTTTTTCTAAGGCTACCAATCCCGCACCCGCCTCCCCAAGAGGGCCGGCAACACACAAGATTTCACCAGGTTGAGCCCTATTACGAAACTTGAGATGCGCTTTTTGCGCCTGACCAATCACGGTTGCGCTGATAAACAAGCCGTGCTGGGAGAGGGTGGTATCGCCACCAATCAAAGAAATCTCCTGTTTTTTGCATTCGCCCACAAACCCTTCTAAAAATGTATCAATCCAGCCCTGATCTAAATCCTGTGGAATGGATAGCCCCAAAAGGACAAACTGCGGGGTGGCGCCCATGGCTGCAAGATCACTTAAATTGACATGCAAGGCTTTGTGACTCAGGTTTTCTGGCTCAAAGTAACGCAAACGGAAGTGCGTATCCTCGACCAGTAGATCTTTGCTGATCACATAACTTGTCATGTCATTAAGAGGGAGGATAGCCGCATCATCTCCAATGCCGTATACGCCAGCAGCTACGGAATTCATCGCCTGTTGTACTTTTTTTATGATCTCTGCTTCGCTTAGCATATTTTTTCGTGCATTCCCTTAAAATCAGGCTCGTAGAGGCTATCGATAAAAGCAGTTTTAAAGGAGCCTGGGGTTTTGCTTTTGTTGGCCGCTTGTTCGCCACATAAACCAAAATAAGCGGTTCCTAAAAGGGCTGCTTGGAAAGCGTCCTTTTCAACCGCACGAAAAGCCGCAATGACTGCGGTTAAGGTACAGCCCATCCCAACAACACGTTGCATCAGGGGAGATCCAAAGGACAGAGATTGAGTATGGACACTATCGACAACGATGTCCGTCTCTCCACTAATAGCAACAACCAATTTGTGTTGACTGCTTAAGGCCTTGGCAGCATTGATCGCTTGTTGGGAAGCATGGGTCGACTCGATCCCTAACGTCTTGTTATGGTTTGTATGCAAGGCCATAATTTCACTGGCATTCCCTCGAACAATACGTACATAAGGCAAAAATTCTAAGGCGGCCTTGGTGCGGCTTTTTGTCGCACCGGCCCCTACGGGATCAAGAATGACGGGCTTACCTTGAAGGCTAATGACCTTGCTTGCCCGTTCAAGAAATTGAGCATTCAGCGTTCCAATATTAAGGTTAATCGTGCTTGCAAGCGCCCCTAATTCCTCCAACTCATCCACGTCTTCTGACATAATGGGCGCTACGCCTAGGGCCAGCAAGCTATTCGCCATAAAATCCATTGTAACATAATTGGTTATATTCAGAACTAAAGGTTTGGTTTGCCGGATGCGTTCCAAACAACTTTGGATTTTTTCAATCATGGGTTGTTCCTTTATTCAAGTGCTTGTCTAGGATGGTACGCAACTCTTTGGTGGTTTTTTCTGGATGGGGAGAATCATGAATGATGCCAATTACCGCAATACCCACAGCCCCTGCGTTCAAGATTTCAGGGAGGTTTGTGTCATTGATTCCCCCAATAGCCACCACAGGGTGTGCGGAATGTTGAACAAGGGTTTGTAAGCCTGAGATACCCCAAATTGTTTTGAGGTTATGTTTGTTCTTCGTTGCAAAGACACTGCTAGCGGCAACGTAGAGTCGCCCCTCAAGCCTATTCGCGGCGTTCAGTTCGTCTCTATGCTCAATAGAAAGACCGATGATCTTATTCGGCCCTAGCAGCTCTCTTGCATATAAAGGATCCCCATCCTTTTGTCCTAAATGTACGCCTCCTGCATCAAGCTGTTGAGCCAGCTCAACATTATCGTTCACAATAAGAGGAATATGCAGGGGCGTTAAAATCTCTTTCAGACGTGTGCCAAATTCAAGTAGAAAGGGCAGAGAGGCCTCTTTCTCGCGTAACTGTAGGGCTGTGATGCCCGATAGGGCACAGCGTTTGATAAAGTCTAGATACTCTGGGAGTGGCGTTTGTTGTCGATGGGTAACAAGAGCCAGTTTTTGATAGTTTTCCACATTTCCCTCCGCTAGTTCAAACTAGATCAGGTTCAAAGGGTTGGAAACAAATCCTCTCAGCCAACATGGCGCCCCTAACGATCACAGACACTGTAAGTGAAAAGAAAAGACGGCGTCAAGTAGAAAGCAAGCTACATTTATCGTACCCTCGGGTTCTATAGAATAACCGCAATGTATCTCTTGGCCATTTGGCCAAGGCTTCTGAGGGCAAGGTGGTCCTTTCCCCATGGGTGTGCAGGATAAAGGTTGCTGTTCTTTCTGCTTGATGCGCTATCCGTTCTCTCCGTTGTGATGTTAGGGATTTTTAAAAAAGGATTTTGTCCGGAACTTGCTTTGAAAATCTTAGCGCAAACCACTGAAATTGCTTCTGAGATACAAAAATCAGACCCTATCTCAATGAAAGATAGGGGGTTGGAAAGATGAAAATGAGGGGCCAAAGGGACCCCTCATCCTCCCAATCCACAAGTCCTCGGCTTAGTTCGCTATCCCATACAGGTGTTTTTCAACTTTCTCCTTCAGCTGTTGGGTTTTAAAAATCAACATTCCCAACTGCTCAATGATGTACAGCAAATATCGCTCATCTAATTCAGATCCACGGATCAATGCTCCAAGAACAAAGTTTTCCTGAACCTGAATGATGAACTTCAATTGCTGGTATTCAAAGGATAATTGCTTGAAAAATTCCGCTGATGCAGGTAGCTTACTTAAAGCCATGGTGTGCTCCTTATCTGCTTAAGGGGTTATTGTGGTTAGCTGCAGATGGGGGTTACAAGCGCCCATCTGTGGCGTTAAAGTGAAGTATATCAGGTTTGATTCGAGTGGGGAATAGGGTTTTTACAATTGAACATACTCAAAGGATTTCAAGAATTCGGGTAGGCGACCGAGTGGCGAGTCCGATGAGCGTAGTCAACCTACGTGACAGAGGACGAGACCCGAAGGTCAACGCCCCCGAAACTTGAAAGACGAAGAGTATAAGGAAAAGTGCCAAAAAATCATCTCTCACCTCACGATCGTTATATTCGCTCCATCCTCAGCAATGCCCCTGTTGCGGTTGAGTTTTTTGAAAAGCATTTGCCCAAAGATGTCATAAAGGCCATTGATTTTTCTACGTTAATGCCGCAAAAGGACTCCTTTGTGAATGATAAGCTCCGCCTTAAAGTGGCGGATTTGCTCTTTTCAGTCAATGTTAATGGAGACCCAGGATACATTTACCTTCTCCTCGAGCACGCCTCTACGCCTGATCGGTTCTTACCCTATAGAATGCTGCAATATACCTTGAGCATCATAGATCATCATCTGAAAAAACATCCGAAAGAAAAGAAGCTTCCCCTTGTGGTGCCATTGATCCTTTATACAGGAGACAAACCCTACACTTATTCGACCGATCTTTTTGATTTGTTTGGGAAAGAGAAAGATTTAGCAAAATCCACCTTTCTTAGCCCTTATCAACTGATCGATCTCAACAAAATTTCTGATGAAACCCTGCGAGAAGCTTACTATTGGTTTGGCGCAGCGGCTCTCACAGCCAAGCATATTCGAGATTTTGACCTTGTATCTCTTGTAAAAAGTATGATAGACTTATTCCTAAGGTTAAAAGATGAAGGTCTTGATAATTACGTTCATGTTACACTCTCCTATATATTTGATGCAGGGGAAGTAAAAGATGAAGAAGCATTTAGAGATATTCTTCAATCAGGATTATCAAGCGATGATAAGGAGAAAATCATGACATTAGCAGAAATATTCCTCCAGAAAGGAAAGGTAGAAGGTAAGTTGGAAGCTCTTCATGAAACAGCCCTTAACCTTTTTAAATTGGGCATGAATAAAGAGCAGGTTGCTCAAGCCACGACCTTATCTTTGCAAGAAGTACAAGACATCTGGAAACAAGCTACAACAAAGCATTAAGTAGGGAAAGCCTTATTTATTTTGGCTGCATTATACCCTGATCCAATAGCCAGGCTTGAGCAGCTTTTATCCTCTGACTCAACCAATCTGCAGAGTCTTCGTAAGGAAGTGTCACCAGTACAGCGATAAAAGCATCCAGGTAGGCAATGCGTTGGGGCTGGGTGGTGCTTTGGTGTCCATCGTATTCAGCAATGGCGAGCCGTTCTTCATACTCATCAAGAAGATCTGATCCGTTAGAAAAGGTAAAGGGACTTTTGCCAAAAAGGCCGTAAGTAGAACCCGACGAACCCGACAGATCTTCCTTATTATAACTTTTGTCGGGTTTGTCGGGTTTTCACTCGCATAGTTCCCTGACATACAAGGGTTGAAAGAGGGCCTGTGGGGCCCCCCTGCTTTTTGATGAAAAGTTTGATCCATTGGATTTATATCCTTTCACTCGTACTTTAGTTGTCATTCGATGCATCCGGCTTGTTCACCGTACGCTTCTCAACAAATTTTAAAAGATCGCCATGCCGATACTTGGCGAGCCTTCCCACCTTCACAACTGGAAGTTTGTACCGATTCGTTGACTTCCAGCCTGCAAGGGTGATTTCTTTAACACCTAAGTAGTCGATCCTGAAGAAAGGGTTTAAGGGACGATTATAACACCGCGCATGTCGTTTTTAGTCTCCAGGTTGCCAAAGAGGTAGATCCAAATAAGGACAAAAAGAGATCTGATATGCCTCCAGATCAGCCTCATATTATGTCTGATGGCACACAACAGAGCATTAAAGGCATCACCTATGGTTCCTTTGAGGTAATTGCGACGCAGTTTTCCCTCAGATTTCATATGACCAATATGAGGCTCGATTGCGGATCTGCGCTTGAGATGTTTCTTCAATGTTCGGGTCATCCCACGCTTTTGCCCAGAAATGTAGATTTGTCTGCCTTCGATTCCATGCCCCTTGTAACCCTTATCAACAAACGCCTGCTCAATTGCTGTTTGTGAAAGGTCTTCTGCCTTTTTAAGGCTACTCTCCAAACTATGACCATCATATTGTTTTCCAGGTTTTCTGCCCCAAGCCTGTTGCGCCAGCGGGTCATGGAGCTGGGATCGGAGGGGAGATTCCATTGCAAGTAGTCATAGCCACAAAAGTATTGCCAGTAGGGGTTTTGCACCCACTGATGAACCACTTGTTCATCTGATAATCCATGCATGTGTTGCAATAGCATCAAACCAACCATCAGCCTTATGGGCTTGGGAGGTTGGCCCGGTCCATTTCTGTAAAGAGAACCAAATTCCTCCTCAAATACGGACCAAATGAATCACCTCCAGCATAGCTGGAGGTATTAAATGTGAACCGCTCAAAGCGGTTTAGAGCAGCTTCGGTTGAAGCTGCTCGGATTGCCGATCGGCTTTGTCTTGATTTTTGATGTACTCTCTAATCACTTTCTCGTCTCTACCAACTGTAGAAACAAAATAGCCACGAGCCCAAAAGCTCATGCCAGTGTAATTCTTTCCTCGTCCCATATAGTCTCGGGCGATGTGAATAGCACTTTTTCCTTTGATATACCCTACAACTTGGCTGACTGAGTATTTTGGAGGGATACTGATCAACATATGCACATGATCAGGCATAAGGTGTCCTTCTAATATTTTACTCTCGCGCTGTCTTGCGAGATCATGGAATATAACCCCAAGATGGTTCCGTAAGTAGTCCGAATACAGAGCTTTCCGGCGGTATTTGGGGATAAATACAATATGGTATTTGCATTCCCACGTGGTATGGCTTAACTTTTCGTATGTGTTCATAGTTTTTCCTTTTTGTTGAACTGAGCGGTTCAACTGGAAGTCTATGAACACTCCAGGAATTGTCACACTTTAATAGTCCCCCAGCATAGCTGGGGGTTTACCCTGGAGGAATTATAATTTTTAAAGGGATTTTTGCAGTTATTGCAGGAGCATTTAATGGAGGTTTTCATGCGTGGGCCCTTAATTTGTTTCAATACAACCACCGTTATCGCGGCATTTCTTTGGGATATTCCTTGGGTTCCCAACTCATAGGAGGTGCTGCTCCAGCAATTTGCTTTTGGATATGGCATCAAACTCAATACATTCCTTCTCCCTCTTTTTACTTGATCATATGTGGTATTATCGGTTTGTGTAGCGTTAACAGATTTTATGGGCATCAGAAACTGCAGTTGGGATCTGCGTCGTGAAATAACGTTTTTTATACGATTGTGGTGTTTTCCCCTCCCTTTATGTTGGGGATGTTTTAGGGAGCGTAAAGACAACCCATTGAGAGGATTCGTGTCTTATACAAAAGTTCCTTTATTCTCTGGAAGTTTTTAAAACACTTTCTCAAATGCTACCTATGCGCTACCTAGACAATTTTTGCCACAAAGACAAACACACCAAACCCCAACGAAACCTTGGCGCGCCCGAGAAGATTCGAACTCCTAACCTTCTGATCCGTAGTCACATAGTGCATCTTTTACGTATATATCTCATCTTATAAAAAGCTTTACAAAATATAGCGTTTCTCCTACCATTACTTTGATAAAATTTTATGAAAGTATGTCAAAATAGCTGTCTAAAGTATACCCTGGGTATACCGGAGCAACACAAGAGAATCTGAATTTTTTTCAGAGGGTCATAAAAGAAAGCAGGAGGAAATCACGATGCAACAAGACAAAAACTTTAATTTTATAAAGAAATCTCTCGATGCGTTATCATTGCCAGGCCCTGGGAAGAGGCTTTATGTGTATGATACGAAGGTCCGTGGTCTTGAACTCATGGTGACTCCTCAAGGAACAAAGTCTTTTAAGGTCTATCGCAAATTTAATAACAAGCCCATTCGGGTAACCTTGGGCAAGTATCCTGAAATGACCATTGAAAACGCTCGCAGGGAAGCCCAGAAAATCATTAACGAGCTAAATACAGGAAAAAACCCAAATAATGAAAAGAAAAAGCTAAGAGACGAGACAAACTTTAAAGAGCTGTTTACCCTGTATATGGAACGTCACAGTAAAAAGGAAAAGAAAACCTGGAAATATGATGAACGGGACGTCCCTCGATTCTTGGGGCAATGGTTTCAGAGAAAATTATCTGCCATTACAAAACAAGAGATTCAAGAACTTCATGAAAAGGTTCGATCTGTGAATGGTCTTTATCAAGCCAATCGTTTGTTATCGCGCATTCATGGTATTTACAACAAAGCGATTGAATGGGGCTGGGAGGGCGTGAATCCTGCACAAGGTGTTAAAAAGTTTAAAGAAAAATCTCGGGCTCGGTTTTTACATCCTGATGAATTGCCTCGGTTTTTTGAGAGTTTAGACGCTGAACAAAACGATACCATTCGGGATTATATTTACGTCTCTCTTTTTACAGGAGTTAGGAAGACCAACGTTTTGGAAATGCGCTGGGAAGATATTTACCTTGAAAGACGTGAGTGGCTGGTGCCAGATACCAAGAATGGCGAGCCTTTGAGGGTTCACCTGATCGAGCAGGTTGTTGATCTTTTAAAAGCTCGCCTGACAAAGTATGGTCGTAGTGCATGGGTCTTTGAAGGAACAGGAAAGACGGGTCATCTGATGGAGCCTAAAACGGGCTGGAAACGTATACTAAACCGCGCCGGAATCAAAGAGTTAAGGCTCCATGATTTACGTCGAACCTTTGGAAGTTGGCAAGCGGCCACAGGAGCGAACAGCTACATGATCGGTCATAGCTTAGGACACAAGAGCCCTCAATCTACGGCCGTTTATGCGCGGCTTAATCTTGATCCCGTTAGGGATTCGGTTGAGAAGGCAACGCAGGCCATGTTGCAGACCATGAAAAAGTAAAGCATGATCGGAGAGAAGAGCCATAGAATTGGGGTTTTCTAGGTTCCAGAACACATGACCGAGCCATTTTTATAATTAATTAATATCAATTGCTTAAAGAAATTGTTTGGCCTTCTTCCGCCTGGGAAAGAAACTCTAAAAGATCGATAGGATCGCATTCATAACCAATCCCATTCTGGTCCCAATTTAGTCCCACGACAACTCCATCTTCATTCATGCCTTTAATCCAATTTTTTACAAAAGAATCTAATGATATTTCTTGAATTTCTAAATCGTCTGCCCACTTACGCGCATAGCTTATAAACGTTTTTGACCAGAACGGAATAATCGGTGAAGGATTACCTTCATCATCTGCATAATTATGAGACTCTGTTGTTTCAGCGTTTTCACCTCTTTTTAGATAATAAACTGTATCGGTTTCTAGAACTTCATAAATAAATTTTTCGGCTCTTTTTTGACCATCGATTTGTAATTTCATTTCTGTCATAATTTAACTCCAAGCAAAACATACAAAAAGTATTTAAAATATACTTTTGTTAATTGATTTGTCAATATTATTCACAAACTATCTTTAACAAGCTATGTTGCAAACCATGAAAAAGTAAAGCATGATCAAAAAGGAAACAAATAGAGAAATAAGCATAAAATAAGAAAAAAGAGACTTTATGTATTCTATTGATAATCCTGAAAATTTTGATGAGGAACTTCTGGAGAAACTTGAAGATGAGGAGGATTACTCAGAAGGGGAGCGCGACCGCTTGTCTGAAATTTATGGAAGTGACTCGCCGGAGAATGAACAAAAGCGGGAGCTCTCCATCGTTTGGGATCGGTATAAACAATTTTCTCCCGAGTTTTTAGAAAAATATGACGATTTTGTTCTTTGTGATGTTTTCCATCATATTAAGGCGTGTCTGCTCTTTCCTCCCAATTGCTCTTGTAAGCGTCCTTGTCACTGTCTTCAATTGCGGGAAAAAATTGCTTTAACTTTAAA